>Ga0224732_1040_pt1 | contig 10510 bp, 8 predicted proteins | sample IA12soil_GW_FP2_2_FD_161643 | JGI IMG/M metagenome (GOLD analysis project Ga0224732, IMG submission 161643) | Enriched cells from agricultural soil in Iowa, United States - IA12soil_GW_FP2(+) | ecosystem: Environmental > Terrestrial > Soil > Agricultural land | place: USA: Iowa | collected 2017-05-08 | reverse complement strand
GCAATACAGGTATCTTAATAAGTGGCAGATAGTCTTTCAAGTTTTGTTTTTGTGCATCTCTGGCCAACATAATGACCGATAGTGCTTTGGTCTTTTGCTGCACAATGTCAAAAACATAGGCTACCATTTCCTCATCTATCACTTCCTTTCTATCAAATACATCTTCTATTTTCGATCGGATATAACCATAATCCTTTACCCTTGGAAAAGTACCACCAAAAGTATTTTCATACAAGCCCGAACTACCTGTTAAAATCAATTTTTCAACGCTGTTTGGATGCTTTAAGGTGTACAACAAGGCCACATGGCCACCTAATGAATTTCCAATGAGAATAGGTTTTGTAATCTTATTTTTGGCCAGGTAACTCTCCAAGAATAAAACCAACTTATTTAACCCGCCTCCCAAAAAATGGTTAAAAAGAGGCAATTCTGGCGACCAAACCCTATAATCGGAAGAAAACTTTTGCTCTACCTTTTTCCAATTACTTAAATGGCCAAATAATCCATGCAACAATACAATATCTTGGGTAGTCGATGCTTGCCGATAAGATATAAAATTCGTTTTAGCTTGATTAAAATGTAATTGCATTCTAGATAAATTTTGAGATTAAACACACAAAACTTTTCAAAAATAACAATTTATCCAAAAAGACTACTAATTCTATAGAATTAATATTGTATAAAATTACCTAACTTACAGCACAGCACGTCTTGTGAGCTCGTTATTTACTGTACGCCAAATATTTAGTGGATTTTCATCTTTCAATTCGTCGGGCAAAAATACATTATTCCAATTTTGAAAAGCTACAGGGCGGGCAAATCGTTTAATTCCATCGGCACCTACAGCGGTAAATCTACTGTCTGTACAGGAAGGAAACGGTCCACCATGTTGCATAGATAGACATACCTCCACTCCTGTAGGTACTTGATTAAGAATAAACCTGCCACACACTTCTTGTATGGCATGCATAAGTTTGCCATTATTTTTCAGGTCTTCGGAACTGGCCATCAATGTGGCGGTCAACTGTCCTTCTAGGCATTGTGCCACCTTTAACATTTCATCTTCATTTTGACAAATTATCAATAAGGAATATGGACCAAATATTTCCTCATGTAGCTTGTGGTTGCTTAAGAAAGTTTGGGCGTTGGTTTGGGCAATTGTAATTGGCCCTCCTCCCAAAGTTATTTCACCTCTTGTTTCATATAATAGCTTTACACCTTTCTGTGCTTTAGCTTTTTTCACATTTTCATTAAAATTTCTCGCAATTCCTTCATGTAACATCTTGGCAGGCTTTATTTCCTTTAATTGGTCAATTAACTCGGTCACATAAAAGTCTAATGCTTCACTTTGCTGGGCAATAACCAAGCCTGGATTAGTGCAAAACTGGCCCATGCTCTGGGTAATGGAAGCTGCCAATAATTGAGCGGTGTGTAGATAATCTGTTTCTAATTTTCTGGGAAGTAAAAAAACTGGATTTACACTGCCCATCTCTGCAAACACAGGAATAGGTATTTTTCGTTGATTAGCCCAATCAAATAAGGCCTTACCTCCACTATAAGATCCTGTGAAACCTATTGCTTTTACCAAAGGGTGTTTCGCCAGATATTCGCCTACTTCAACACCTGCTCCATATAGGTGGGCAAATATGCCATCGGGCATCTTACATGCCACAGCCGCATCACATATGGCCTTAGCTACCAAAGTGGAGGTTTGGGGATGCGCCGGATGTGCCTTTACAATAACCGGACAACCTGCAGCAAATGCACAAGCGGTATCTCCACCAGCTGTAGAATAAGCAAACGGAAAATTACTGGCACCAAATACTACCACAGGTCCCAATGGCACCAACATTTTCCGCAGATCGGGTTTGGGTGGTATTTTATCGGCGATAGCCGTATCTATACGGGCTTCAAGCCAATCTCCCTTTTCGGCTGCGTCCGCGTAACTATTCAACTGAAAAATAGTACGTGCTCTTTCCGTTTCCAAGCGGGTTATGGGCAAATTGGTTTCTTGGGCCGCAGTTTCAAGTAGTTCTTTGCCTAATGCTGTTATGGCCAATGCTATGGCCCTCATGAAATTGGCACGTTGTTTTAAGGAAAAAGTTTTATACACATGAAATGCTTTTTCTGCTTTCTCCAATGCCTCGTCAATTTCTATATTACTGCTGTCTTTGTACATCATTGTGTTTTAAGGTAAACCTATACTTAAAGTTAGGGCTATTATTTTATCTTTCGGTCTGCCAATTTTAAATTATAATCGGTACTAAACTTCATTATTTTTCATGTTTTCGTTTAATATTCCATTATTTTTGAGCCATCTTTCCAATCAAAAATTTAAATAGTATAGAGTATGACCTATCTTGAGAAATTATCGGCCATTCGCCAGCAAATGAAAATCGATGGCATTGCTGCCTACATCATTCCATCTGCCGACCCCCACATGAGCGAATACTTACCTGATCATTATAAAAGTATTTCTTTTGTAACTGGTTTTACCGGTTCTGTAAGTACCGTAGTCATTACACAAGATTTTGCAGGACTTTGGGCCGATTCGAGATATTTTGTACAAGCCGAAGAGCAACTGGCCGGCAGTGGCTTCCAACTGGTTAAGTTAAGAGCACAAGGGGTAGCCGAATATATCGACTGGCTAGCTGAAAAACTGGATATTAATGCTACAGTGGCATTTGATAAAAGAACAGTATCTATCTTATTGGGCGAACAGCTAAAGAAACAGCTTATTGCTTTAAATATTCAATTTGAACAAAAGGATTACGTTGGGCAGATTTGGAAAGACAGGCCCTCCCTACCTGCTCAACCCGCCTTTCTGATTGACGAGAAAGTGGTTGGCCAATCTGTGCCGAGCAAATTAACAGCCATTAGAAAAGAACTTACCAGGCTAAACGCCTCCCATCATTTAGTATCATCTCTTGATGACATGGCCTGGATATTCAACATCAGGGGCCAAGATGTAAGCTTCAATCCGGTGGTGTTAAGTTTTGCCCTCATTTCTTCAAGCGAAGCCAAAATCTATATTGATGAAAGCAAATTATCTACTGACGATCTGGCCAATTTAAAGGCAAACGGGATTACCATTGACAACTATGATACCATTTACAAAGATTTGGCATCACTACCTAATCACAGCAGTATCTTAATTGACCCTAAACGAAATTGCTACTACCTTTATCAACAAATTCCCCAATCCGTTAAAAAGATATTAGAGACCAATCCATCTACCTATTTCAAAGCCATTAAAAACGACGTTGAGATTGAAAACACGCGTAAAACAATGATCAAGGATGGGGCGGCCATGACCTATTTTTTTAAATGGATAAAAGATAATATAGGCAAAATAGAAATTACCGAAATTTCGGCGGCAGAAAAATTACGCAGCTTCAGGGCAGACCAAGATGGTTTTATGGGCGAGAGCTTTAACACCATTGCAGGCTATAGGGCACATGGTGCCTTACCTCATTATGCAGCCACAGCAGAAAGTGACGTAGCCATTAAGCCAGAAGGTTTATTTTTGGTAGATTCTGGTGGCCAATATCAATATGGCACTACGGACATTACCCGGGTTATTCCACTAGGCGAAAATACACCTGAAGAAAGTACAGATTATACCTTGGTCTTAAAAGCCATGATAGAAGGTTGTAAAACTCGTTTTCCCAAAGGTACCTGTGGCTATCAGATTGATGCCATTACACGCAGACCAATGTGGGATTATGCCCTAAACTATGGTCATGGTACTGGCCATGGGGTAGGTTATTATTTAAACGTTCATGAAGGTCCTCACATTTTTAACGCATCGGCAACACCTATACCTATTGAACTGGGTACCATTACTTCGATAGAGCCTGGAATTTATAGAATAGGCAAACATGGCATACGCATTGAAAATTTGGTACTAACGGTAAAAGATGAGCAAAATGAATTCAATGAGTTCTATGCTTTTGAAACTTTGACCTTAGCGCCAATTGACACGACTTTGGTAAAGAAAGAATTGCTTGAAGATGCCCATGTTACCTGGCTGAACAATTACCATCAACAGGTGTATGAAAACGTGGCCCCTTTGTTAGATGAAGAAACTAGGGCTTTCTTAAAAGAAATGACAGAAGCCATATAAATTAGGAACTAAATCTTATCTGGCACCTTTAGGCTCCTGACCGCTTCGATATATAGCATTACCTGATTAACACAAACCATCAGGTGATGCTTTACTTCATGTTCCCAAAAGCGCATTACGGTATAGCCCAAAGCTTCTAAATTTTGTTTCACAAAGCTATCCCGTTGCATGTTTCGTTCGATCTTCGGCACCCAAAATTTCTGGTTAGTTTTTGGTTTTCTATCGTCCCACTGGTAGCCGTGCCAAAAATCGCCATCAATAAATACAGCTAACTTATATTTTTCAATTACTAAATCTGGTCTGCCTAAAAGATCGTTTCGGTGAATACGGAAACGAATGTTTTTAGCCCAAAGTGCCTTCCGTAGCAGCAGCTCTGGCACACTATTTTTCCCCTTGATTTTAGCCATGGTCTTACTGCGCTGCTTAGTGGTGTAAAAGCCTGCGCTTTCTTCAAAGCGGGGTACTTTGATTACATCTTTTTCTAAAGGGTAATATTTCGACTTCATGACCACAACAAAAATACGGTTATATCAAAAATATTCATCACAAAAATCCAACCATTCGGTAGACTTCTGCTACCGTTCATCTATTTTTCAGCAGAAGCGTTATAAATATTAAATAAATTTGATCAAAAGCTATTTTTAAGCTTGGCATTGTTATTTTAGGAAAAATGGAGCAACATACATTTACTTTTAAGGAAGGTAATTGGGTTTATCGTAACGTTAAATATACCATAATTGGCCTATTAGTAGGGCTAGCTTTAAGTGCAATTATAGGCGTATTGAATAGCAATGGCATTTCTTGGAGAGGTATATTCGGTAATATACTTTTCAGTTTGTTTATTACACTGAGCATATCAAATGTAGTTGCCCTATTCCAGCACTACAGCAATATAGCCAGTACCAATTTTTGGAAATTTATACTTTCGTTTTATATCTGCAACCTCATAGGCATGGTACTTGGCATAGAAATCAGCTATTTCATTATTTCTATCCTATTCGATGTTAAATACCAAATTTTCTATCATACGCAAGATTACAAATCCATTAGTGTAATTGTGATGGTAGTGGGTACAATTGTGTTATTATATCATTTGCAAAAACGTAACGCTGAGAACCTTTTAAAGGCCAAAGAAACGGATCTACTAAAATTACAACAACTTAAAACACAGGCTGAACTGCAAGCCTTACAGTCAAAAATCAATCCTCATTTTCTATATAACGCCCTAAATTCAATTGTTAGCCTAATACATGAAGACCCGGACAAGGCAGAGGACATGACCATAAAGCTGTCAAAATTGTTCAGGTACAGCATTAACTCCCAACAGGAGAATTTCTGCACCTTAAAAGAAGAGATTGAAATTTTAAACACTTATTTAGTCATCGAAAAAGTAAGGTTTGGAAATAGAATACGCTTTGATATGGAAATAGATAGTTCATTGGATCATCTACTGTTTCCTCGTTTTTTATTACAGCCTTTGGTAGAAAACGCCCTCAAACATGGCCTAAAAGACACTTATGAAAATGGTTTAATGAAAGTAGTGATTAGGAAAATAGATAAGAAATTAGAAATTTTTATTCATGATAATGGTATTCCGTTTCCTGAGGAACTTGTAGCTGGTTATGGCCTACAAAGTACTTTTGATAAATTGCAACTGTTATATGGTAATGGTTACGACATCCAATTAATGAACACACCCGAAAAGCAAATTAAAATTTCAATCCCAACAAATTAATATCTTATGTGGAAATCGATGATTATTGAAGACGAACAACTGGCTAGGCAACGCTTAAAAAGATTGCTGACCACTTATGATGAAATAGAACTTATTGCCGAAGCGGAAAATGGTCTGCAGGGTCTAGAACTCATCAATCAACTACAACCAGAACTCATATTCCTGGATATTGAAATGCCCTTGCTTAATGGGTTCGAGCTATTGGCCCAACTGACTACCCATCAACCAAAAGTGGTCTTTACAACGGCTTATGATCAATATGCCATTAAAGCTTTTGAGGAAGGCTCTATTGATTATCTGCTCAAGCCCATTGAATTAGATCGTTTAGATAAAACCATTAAAAAGCTAAGACAGACCAATTTGGCTACTTCTTCCTTATCTATTGAGACTTTATTAAGCCAAATACAGGGTAAAAAAAACACCAAAACTCTTACCGTTAAGCTTGGGGAAAGAATTTTACTGATCAAAATAAACGATATCATTCATATTGAGGCAGAAGACAAATATGTTTTCTTACACACCAACGATGGAAAGAAGCATTTAACGGACTATACTTTAGCCATTTTGGAAGAAAAACTACCAGAAGATTTCATCAGGGTGCACAGAAGTCACATCATCAATACAGACTATATTAAGGAAATAAGAAAAGGTTTCAATGGTGCCTTGGTTTTCCTACTCAACAATGGAGTTAAGGTTACTTCAAGTCGTTCTAACAGCGAAGTGTTACGATCAAGATTTGGCTTATAAGCATTTTAAAAACAGTAGTTTGTTGCTTAAGCTATGATTATTGTTAAAGTAGATTTAAAAAATCCTATAATATCAATAACCTTTAGTATTTTTGTTACAAACCAACCATTTTGTTCAAGTTCCTGACATATAGAACACCATCAAAATTCTTCGCTGAATTTGATGATTATTATAGCTACTCCAACTTAAGGCAAGTTAGGATTATCAGTGGTATTATCTTTACCATTAGCTGTCTCATCCGTACCTTATCTTTTATTTTTAACGATGAGGTTGCGCAGTTGGCATATTACCAAGAACTTTCTTTCTCTAATTGGATTCAATTTTTTGGTTCACTGACCTTTTTTTTAATAGGCACTTATGCGTTTAAGTCCAAAAAAGTATCCAAGAACGGCAGAAAGGCAATCGTACTATTTTTTGTATTTTATATACTGACCATGTCTTTTAGCGTAAGCTATATCATGTCATTACACAATGCCAAAAATATGCTCACCATGTTTTTAATTGGCATTGTTACCACAAGCTTATTTTTTGCCATCGAGTTCAAGACACTCCTCTTTATTATTTTCTATACCGTGTCCCTTTATTTAACGGGATTGGTTTTCCCTGATCTGCCCATACAGCAAAAAATACTCAATTGCGTAGCTGCCATCATACTCGGCACCGTATTACTCAGTTTTTCTAGGTACAGTTACTATTTCAAATCGAGCCACTTTGTAAAGCTTAAGGAGTTGGAGGAAAAAAATAGAGAAATTCTGCATCTAAGTAGCCAAAAGAGTGAAATACTTTCCTTCGTTGCGCATGATTTAAGAGCGCCTCTTAACAATATTGAAGCATTAAGCCAAATTATGCTATTAGAAAACGAACAGGATAGAGAAGCGCAAATGGTTGCCAATTCTGCCATCCAGGCAAAAAGCATTATCAATGATTTGATTGAAGCTGTAAAATTAGACCAAACAGAAATATTAACTGAAAACATCCCATTAAAGGCCTATATTAACCGTATTATTAATAAATGGGAAGCCAATACTGACCGTAAGATTATTCTTCAGTCGGGTGGTGATGAAATTAGCCTACAGGCCAACTCTTCTAAGTTAGAACGCGTAATTGACAATCTAATCAGTAATGCCTTAAAATTTTCTCCTGCCGACAAGCCTATTGATATCTTTATAAGCCAGCAACAGAATAACGCCATTATAAAAGTAGAAGATTTTGGTATTGGCATTCCCCAAGATTTGCAATCACATATTTTCGAGCAATTTTCAAGGGCTAGCAGAAAAGGTCTACAGGGCGAAAAATCAATTGGTTTGGGGCTGCATATTTCACATAAAATTATTGAACAGCATCATGGCGAACTGCTGGTTGACAGTAAAGAGAATCAAGGCACTACTTTTACCATACAATTGCCCCTGGCCATAATAGCCTAATATTCTTCCGCTATCTTACCTGCAAAAAGGTCTTTGCTAAAATTCACCAAGAAAAGTTCTTTTTTGGCCCTGGTCACCGCAGTATATAACCAGCGCATAAAATCAAGATCGATCATTTCTGAAGTTAAATAGCCCTGGTCAACAAAAACGGCATCCCATTGGCCACCCTGAGCTTTATGGCAAGTTACCGCATAAGCGAATTTAATTTGTAATGCATTGTAGTAAGGGTCTTCCTTAATGGCCAACAATCTTTCTTTTTTATTAACGATGTGTTCGTAATCTGACATTAACCCTTCAAAAAGCTTTTTATTTTGTTCCTGAGACAGGTTTGGAGTTTCTATTTGTAAGGTATCTAGCAACACTTTGCAGGTAATGGAACCAAGGTCTGGAAAATCGATCAGTTCTAACTGTACTTCTGCAAATCGAAAACCATAACGTTCTTCTTCCCTACGCACCCTAATGATCTTAGCCATATCACCATTGGCAATGAAAGCCGTATCCTGATTTTCGGGTAGCCAAAAGTAGTTATTCCGAACCACCATGATCTGATCGCCTCCACTAAGCTCTTCCTCTCTATACAGTAACCTAGCCCTGATCTGATTATTATAGGTATTGGCCGATTTATTTGATCGACAGACCACCAGTGCATTTTCTATCCCATATTTGCCATAAGCATATTCCAATCCTTCTACAAACTTAAGCCCCGTCATGCTAAAGATATCTTTATAATTTTTGGTGATGAACTTTGGCCATTTAGGTTGATCGTCATCATGATTGATCAGCTTTCGAAGCATGGTGGCATTGGCTAAAATGCCAGATTTTTTTTCCTGCCTTACCACTTCCTTTAGCTCTACCGACCTGACCTCCAAATAAAAATGGTCTTTCAGGTATTGGGGATTTAATGCCGGACTGTCTATGCTTCCAACGGGAGGTAATTGGGCGGTATCGCCTACAAACAATAAAAAACAATTCTTTGGTTTCCCATCGCTACTCAACTGAAATACAAACTCGATTAGGTCTCCTAAAAAAGAGGATCCATTTTGTGCATTCCATTCATCGGCAATCATTGAAGCCTCATCTATAATGAAAACCGTATCCTGTGCCAGATTTGGAGCAAGTTGAAAAGATAGGTCCATGGCTATCGCATTTCGCTTTCTATAGATTTTCTTATGGATGGTCAATGCTTTTTTGTGGGTATAGTTGCCCATCACCTTTGCTGCCCTACCTGTAGGCGCCAACAAAACCGACTTTAACCCGAATTTAGGCAGGGCTTTTACCAATGCCGCTACAGAAGTTGTTTTTCCTGTACCTGCATAGCCTTTTAGTACAAAACAAGTTTCGTTACCAGGCTTACTCAAGAAAGTAGCCACTTCTTTACAAAAAAGCAATTGTTCTGATGTTGGAGTAAAAGGATATGACTGCGCAATGAGGTTAACTTTATCCATTTAGCAAAGATGCGATGTAATGTTAGAGAAAAAGAATTATTTTTTGTTGATACATGAATAATAACAGCATTTTATTAATCGACCCTAATTTTGATCCAGCCGTAAGCGAACAGTTGAACCTGATCCTCAAAATTGGTATCGCCAACTTCTCATATGCCATTGTAGACCATGAAAAAAAACAGGTACTTGCAGTTTACGATGAACAAGAATGTGAGAATGGCTATAACAAGCTTTATGAACGTTTAAAAAACGATAGCTACCTAAAGCGTTCTTATGGCGATATTAAAGTTGCCGTACATACTGAAAACCTGATCTTTATTCCAAATGAACTGTACAGCGAAACCATGTTGGACAGTCATACCAAATATTTTCCTGATGTTGATTCTAGAAATATTTATGTACAACCGGATGACAATACTGGTTTTACCAGTATATTTTCACTGCCTAAATCTGTAGAGGAACTGATTGACCAACATTGGCCGAAAAATGAAAAGCTACAGCAAAATATAGGCCTGCTCCATTTGGCTCAACAATATACCGAAAACACATTGCTTATCGATTTTACGGTAAAATCATTTGAGGTGGCCTATGGTAAAGGTCAACAAATTATATTTCAGCAAAGCTATCAGTTTGACCATATTGAGGAGTTTAATTATTATCTCTTGCTCATTATTAATCAATTGGGTATTGAGCCTGTGGCTACCACCATAAAAATAATGGGCATTGTGCATGAGCATGATGAAAAGTGGAACTGCTTGGCAAAGTATTTTACCAAAATTGATTTTCTAATTATCGAATCGCCACTGGATGCAGCTATTCTTGATGATATGCCGGCGCATTATTATACCAGTCTATTATCCCTTTGCCAATGCGGATAGTTGGGGGAAAATTAAAAGGCCTACAGTTTAACGCTCCAGCTAAGCTACCGGTGAGACCTACCACCGATATGGCCAAAGAAGCCTTATTCAACATTCTTTTAAATCGTTACGATTTTGAAGGGTGCAGTATACTTGATCTATTTACGGGTACTGGA
>Ga0224732_1039_pt1 | contig 10548 bp, 10 predicted proteins | sample IA12soil_GW_FP2_2_FD_161643 | JGI IMG/M metagenome (GOLD analysis project Ga0224732, IMG submission 161643) | Enriched cells from agricultural soil in Iowa, United States - IA12soil_GW_FP2(+) | ecosystem: Environmental > Terrestrial > Soil > Agricultural land | place: USA: Iowa | collected 2017-05-08 | reverse complement strand
AAAGAGAGTCACTCGGAAATTTACTGATTTTTTAGAGTTAAATTTTGAGCATATTTTTTAAAAAAGGGTTCACACTATAAAATTTGAAGTTAATTGATATTTTCTATATTAATATAATCTTTCCAAGATAGGCAATAAGTTATTAAATTTCCTTAAATATGCTAGTTTAAAAGAGAATGTCTAAACAATCCCGCTTCCTCTGCATCGGCGGTTTCCTCAATGGAACCCAAGTCAAAGACCAAGGTGACAGCTTCGTCTGCGTCGAAAATGGTAAACAAGTGACTTACCATAAAAAGGAAATTTTTCATCAAGACGCTTGGAATCATGACTATTACATCTGTGAAGCTACTACAAACCAACAGGCCAAAAACTGGGTCTACGACATTGAAAGCTGAGCTGAAATTTTAGAGATTAAAAAGCCCTATAATGAGAAGCTGCTTACATAAGGTACTTCTCTGTTATTAAAAATAGTAAAATATACATAGCTTAAATATACGAGATAGCTTTTTAGCCTTTAATTTATTCAATCATGAGTAAATCTGCATTATTTGCCAGTTTTAGAGGACGTAAAGCAAAAATTGAACGGGTATGACGAACCCCCTTCATAGAATATAAATTTTTACGCAAGAAACGCTCATAGTGTTCCGAGTTTTTAACTGCTACTTTGACCAGATAATCATAATCGCCAGTTACCAGATGTGCTTCAACGACTTCAGGCATATTCGCTAAGGCCTCACTAAACTGGTCCAGAATTTCATCATCATGCCGTTCAAGTGTAATTTCGATAAAGAACAGCTCATTAATACCAATGGCTTTAGGATTAATATTGGCAGTATAGCCTTCAATAATTTTTAAAGATTCAAGGCGTTTAAGCCGAGTCCAGCAAGGTGAAGAAGAAAGTCCAACTTGTTCAGCTAGCTGAGCGATAGTTAAACGGCCGTCCTGTCTTAAAGCCGATAAAATTTTTCGGTCTATTTTATCTAATGTGTAATCTGTACTGGTCAAAATTCAAACTATAGAAAATTATTCTGTTAATACTCAATATACTTCATTTTTGTACTGCATATAAGCAAAAGTAATAGGAAATTCGGGAGATATTTTGTAAAATTTAACGATACACTATTGTCATAAAATCAGAGTCAATTGGGTAAAGGCTTTGATTAAACTTATAGCTCTTTTAAATAAGGGTGATTTAAAAGGGCTATGAGTTTCTCTAACTAATTTTATAGAATTAAAAACTTAAAATATAATTTAATAAAATTAATAATTACAAACTTAAACAAAACTGTCTTCGAGTTTAAATTAATTTAAATTTTTGATAATAATAATAATTTTTTATATAAGTAGTATATTCTTAAAATTTAAAATATAAATAATAAAGATAATTATTATCATTTGTGATATTTTCTTAGTTACTCCGCTCTTTTTGCTTTAACTTCGCATGTTATTTCCCTGCCATGATTAAACGTCGTTACCTGTTTCTTTTGCTTGTTCCTCTTGCTGTTATTTCGTTATTTACAGGTGTGGGAGAAATGAATATTGCCGGATTGCTAGCAGGAAATATTCATGAATGGCAATTATTCTGGACCAGCCGTTTGCCACGCTTAATGGCCATTTTAGTTGCAGGTGCAGGGCTGAGTGTTTGTGGGCTGATTATGCAGTCGCTCAGCCGGAACCGTTTTGTTTCCCCAACTACAGCCGGTCTTTATGATTGTGCCCGGTTAGGTGTTCTCATCTCGATTATCCTGCTGCCAGCCGCTTCTATCTTTATTAAAACCGGTTTTGCAATTTTAGTTACATTGATCGGTGCATTGATTTTTATGAGCATTCTAGCCACACTCAAGCATCGGGATACCGTTTTTGTTCCTCTGGTTGGTATGATCTTTGGCAGTATCATTTCTGCATTTACGACTTTTATCGCTTTGCAAATGGACTTGCTACAAAATCTGGCGGGGTGGTTACAGGGAGACTTTTCAACCATTCTAAATGGTCAATATGAGCTGATCTATTTAAGTGTACCCATTTTAATAGTGAGTTATTTTCTGGCCAACCGCTTTGTCCTGGCAGGTATCGGGGAAGACTTTGCAACTAATTTAGGTCTCAATTATAAACAGACCTTATTTTTAGGACTAATTCTGGTATCTGTCATTACTGGTGTAGTCATCGTCACAGTTGGAGCTATCCCATTCTTAGGTTTGATTGTTCCCAATATTGTAAGTCTGTATCTCGGAGATAACATCCGCAAGACTTTATCGCATACTGCAATTTTAGGGGCTTTACTGGTACTGGTCTGTGATCTGTTTGGACGTATAGTTATTTACCCGTACGAAGTTTCAGTAAGCCTGATTATGGGTGTACTGGGCAGTGTGCTTTTCTTGTGGCTCTTGCTACGGAGGTACCGTTATGCATAACCGTACCAAACTGATGGTTTTGAGCATTGCTGTAATCATTATGGTTACCTTGTATCTCGGCTGGAATCTGGGCACAGGCTGGCAGTTTGCTGTGAAGCTCCGTTTAAAGACAATCATGGCAATTATTGTTGCTGGCATAGCGGTTGGGGTATCTACTTTAGTGTTTCATACTATTGTAAATAACCGCGTAGTGACTCCTCAGGCATTAGGTTTAGACAAGCTATATGAGCTGTCTAAAACCATAATCATTTATTTCTTTGGTGCAAGTACCTTACTGTCAATAAATTTTGTGACTGACTACCTGATTAGCCTGCTATTAATGGTCAGTTTTGCGCTCTTGCTTTACCGTTTTATTTTTCAGAAAGTCGCGCAACAGAATATCTACTTTCTACTTTTGGTTGGCCTGATCTGTTCAACATTGTTTGACAATATGATCACCTTTTTTCAGGTATTGCTCGATCCGGATGAGTTCCAGATAGCTGCTTATGCCGGTTTTGCCAGTTTTAACATAGTGAAAATGGAAACCGTAGGGTTAGCTGTACTCACTATTTTACCAATTTTACTTTATAGCTTTAAACACCATCACCGGCTGAACGTTATGGCACTGGGCCGTGACCATGCTCTTAATCTGGGGCTAGATTACGATAAAACCAGCCGTATTTTGCTGATTTTGGTAGTTCTGGCGCTGGCCTCAGCAACTGCGCTGGCTGGACCTATGATGTTTCTGGGACTGTTGGTACTCAATATTACCTTAGAACTTTTTAAAACCCATCAGCATTATATTCTGCTGCCTGGCATCATTCTGGTCAGTATCCTGTCTCTGGTTATTGGGCAGTTTATTGTCCTGCATGTGTTGAATTTTAAAACGACGCTGAGTGTCATTATTAATTTTGTCGGTGGAATTTATTTCTTCTGGATTTTGTTGAAGGAAAATAAAAAATGGCAATTGAGCTGAAAACTTTAAGCAAAAGCTATCACGGGCAGAGGGTGGTAAATGATGTGTCGCTTACTATTGCCAAAGGACAGTTCACTGCTTTTATCGGGCCAAATGGGGCAGGCAAAAGTACTTTGCTATCAATGATTAGCCGTTTGACTCAGGTTGATACCGGCGACATTCTGCTCGATAGCCAGAATATACAGCAAATGAAAAGTACCGAGATTGCTAAAAAGCTGGCAATTCTTAAACAGTCCAATCATACGGAATTACGTTTAAGTATTGAAGATTTAGTGGCTTTTGGCCGTTTTCCCTATTCACAGGGCCGCTTAAAAGCTGAAGACCAAAAGATTATTGATCAGGCAATCGCCTACATGGAACTAGAACCGTTACGGCATAAACAGCTGAGTGAACTTTCAGGTGGTCAGCGCCAGCGAGCTTATATCTCTATGGTTCTGGCACAGGATACAGATTATATCCTGCTGGATGAACCTTTAAACAATCTTGACATGAAGCACTCTGCACAAATTATGCGGGTACTGAAAGACTTGGCGGTGAATCATGGCAAGTCAATTGTTGTGGTAATACACGATATTAATTTTGCCTCGGTCTATGCCGACCAGATTATTGCCATGAAAGATGGACAGTTACTTTATCAGGGCACACCAGAACAGATTATGCAGGAAAATGTACTACAGCATATTTTTGATTTTGCCATTCCAATTCAGCAAGTTCAGCAACACAAACTTGGTCTGTACTTTATTAGCTAGGAGATAGATATGTTTTTTAACAAGAAGGTACTCGCCATTGCCTTGGCCGCTGTGGTTACTGCATGCAGCAATTCCAATATACCTTCTGAAGGTACAACACAAGCGCAGAGTGCAGATACCTTAAGTTTTAGCAGCAAGGCAGGTAATATTGATGTACCGGCTAATCTTTCAAAAATTGCAGTATTGGATACCAATGCATTAAATACCATTCATGAACTAGGAGCAGATGAGAAGGTGGTAGCTTTACCTAAAGGTACACCTTTACCAGCAGTATTAAACAAGTTTAATGACCAAAAATATGCAGATGTCGGTACAGTAAAAGAACCGAACCTGGAACGAATTGCAGCCAGCCAGCCACAACTGATCCTGATGAGTGGCCGAATGGAAAATCTGGTTGATCAGATCAAACAGATTGCACCTACCTATTTTGTTGATATTGACTATAAAGACCAATTTAACTCTTTTAAACAGCAAACGCTGAATATTGCTCAAATGGTAGGTAAAACAGCGGAGGCTGAAAAGGAACTGGCCGAGCTGGAACAGGATATTGCTGAAATTAAACAAAAGACTAAAGGCAAGACTGCTCTGATCGTGCTGGTCAATAATAATAAAATTGCTGCCTATGGCCCGGGTTCACGTTTTGGTAATATCCATGATCTGTACGGTTTCACTCCAGCTGATCCATCTATTAAAGTAGGGTTACATGGCATGGCAATTTCACATGAATTCATTGCACAGAAAAATCCGGATTATCTATTCGTGATTGACCGCGGCGCAGCTATTACCGACAAAAAGGATGGTGCAAAACATATTCTGGACAATAATATTGTGAACCAGACCAAAGCTGCTAAAAATGGACACATTGTATATCTGGACTCAAGCAACTGGTATTTAATGAATGGCGGACTGGGCGGTATGAAAGATATGCTGAAAGAAGTCGAAACTGCCTTAAAATAAGCTGTCTAAATTTAAAGCAAGAGTGCCAGTCAAGTCATCTTCACAAGTTATTTTTAAAAGTTAAGTGATAAAAAAGCCCCGCAGTGCGGGGCTTAGTCGTATATAGATCGTGCTATATACTGTATGAGGCTCATCTCAAACTGCCTGCATTAAAACATAATTTAAGTTAGCTAGCGAGAATTTTCAGCTAAAAATTAATTTGATATCATTGCAAAATAACTTTTGAATTAAAAGGGACAGCTGCATACAAGCTCTGTCTTATAGAGGCGAAAAATTGACCGCTATTTAAGCAGGTCATTTTTAACTGGTCTCTAAGAGTTTTTGTTTCTTTTCAACAGCGAAAGCAAACAATAAAATAATTAAACCGCCAAGACTGAGCACGAATCCAACCCAGACAGGTGCTAGCCAGCCCATACCATGACTCAGTACACAGCCTCCTAAAAAGGCGCCCAAAGCATTTGCCAGATTAAAAGCAGAATGGTTCAGGGATGCCGCAACGGCTTGTGCTTCACCAGCAACGTCCATCAGACGGGTTTGTAAAGTTCCACCTAAGCCCATAACAGTCAGGCCGATGAGAAATAGAGCTAGAAACGCAGTATATAGATCAGAAAGCATAAAACTGGCTAACACGAAAGCTAAAGCTGAACTAACCAGAATACCAACAATAGTTTTATTTAAATACCGGTCTGCCAGCCAGCCTGCAACCAGACCGCCAATGACCATTCCTGCTCCCCAGATTGCTAATGCTACAGGCACCACTTTAATATTTGCGCCAGTATACTCAGTCAGAATGGGCGAAACATAACTATAAACCGAGAACATCCCCCCGAAACCGATTGCACCGACGCCTAGTGTCAACCACATCTGAACATTTTTAAGTCCGGCCAGTTCTGTCTTAATACTCGCTGTAGCCTGAACCTGAATTTTTGGAATATAGAGTATGACCACTGCTACAGTTAAAAAAGCAATCAAGGCAGAGAATTCAAAACCGGTGCGCCAGCCAAACTGCTGACCTAGCCAGGTTGCCAAGGGTACGCCAACCACTGTTGCCAGAGTAAGCCCTAACATCATTTGTGCAACTGCCGAAGCACGACGCGAAGGACCGGCCAGCTCTGCTGCGACCAGAGCACCCACACCAAAATAAGCCCCATGCGGTAAACCAGCAATAAAACGTGACAGCATGACAGTTTCAGTACTATGCGCTAAAGCAGTCAATCCATTCGCTATCCCATAAAATAGCATTAAACCTATTAATAATATTTTACGTGGCATCCGGGCGCCTAAAATCGCGATTACCGGCGCACCAATGGTTACGCCTAACGCATAAGCACTAATAAAATACCCGGCAGCTGGAACAGAAATGTTGAGATCTGCTGCAATTTCCTGAATCAGGCCCATAGCAACAAACTCAGTCGTACCAATACAAAATCCGCCAAGTGCTAAAGCGAAAATGGCAAGAAAGAGCGAATAAGATTTTTTTTCGACAGGAGAGTCTTCTACTAGAGGCATAACTACTTAAAAAAATAACAAAAACGCGAATTATAAGGAAAAATAGGTAAAAAATATAAAAAAATAAAAAATCACTTCATATTTAGGTACTATTTTATCTATATATGAGAGTTTATTAATGAGTTTGATCAAGTCAGTAGGGAACTATTAAGTATTTAACGTATCTAACAGAAATATAAGCAAATTAGTTCGAGTTGGAGAAACATGCTAAACCAAATTTGATTTTTAATTAGTCAAAATAAAACTCTATAAAAACTTAAACTAAACAAGCTGATACATAAAGAACTTTCAACTAGTCGCATACTGAGGCTAGAACTTACGAAATAAATGATAAAGAAAATCAGGAAACCAGATGAATTATCAAATCGATGCTTTTGGAACCTTGGTATTAGCTGTACTGGTCTTGTTATTGGGCCGGTTTTTGATTCAAAGAATTAATTTCTTGAGACAGTATAATATTCCTGAACCAGTAGTAGGCGGGTTGATTGCTGCGCTTATTGCTTACCTGCTCCATAATTTTCTTAATATGAGTGTAAATTTTGACAGTAATGTACAGAATATTTTTATGCTCATGTTTTTCTCGTCAATCGGTTTGAGCGCGAGTTTAGTCAAACTGAAGAAGGGCGGCGGGGCCTTGCTGGTATTTCTGGTTTGTGTAGCTTTCTACGTACTTGTACAAAATGCAATTGGTATGAGTCTGGCAACTTTATTAGGACTTGACCCACTCATCGGCTTGATTGCTGGATCAATTACTTTAACAGGTGGTCATGGAACAGCAGGTGCCTGGGGAGAGATTCTGGAAACCGAGTATGGCATTCAGGGAGCGATTGTGCTCGGTATGGCCAGTGCGACATTTGGACTTATTATTGGGGGAGTCATGGGTGGTCCGGTCGCTAAATTTTTAATCCGGCGCCATCAACTGGCAGAAGAAATTCCCTATAACCAGCGTGATGATGAAACACCTCCTGGGCTTGAAACAGATGTTGCGCCGTTCGAGTATCCACGTAAAACCCGATTGATTACTGCCAGTAATGCAGTGACTACGCTTGGTATGTTTGCCTTCTGTATTTATGCTGCTAACTGGATGACTGATATCAGTGCAGGACAATGGTTTGAACTGCCTACTTTTGTTTGGGCGCTGGCCACAGGAGTATTGCTGCGTAATATTCTGGAAAATGTTTTTAAAGTAAATATTTTTGATCGGGCTATTGATGTATTTGGCAATGCTTCATTATCTGTTTTTCTGGCAATTGCTTTGTTATCACTTCAACTCTGGTTACTGGCAGATCTGGCAGGTGCCCTGGTTGTAATACTCATTGCGCAAACAGCAGGGCTTGCCTTATTTACTATTTTTGTGACTTACCGCTTTATGGGTAAAAATTATGATGCTGCGGTTTTAAGTGCGGGGCATTGTGGTTTCGGTATGGGGGCTACACCTACAGCGATTGCCAATATTCAGGCAGTCACCAATACTTATGGCCCATCACACAAGGCTTTTCTAGTAGTACCATTATGTGGAGCATTTTTTGTTGATATTATTAATGCAGTGGTAATTCAGGGCATATTATCTTTCTTCTAATTTTCATTTAAAAAATAGACCTAATTTAAAGGTCTATTTTTTATATTCAGTATAGGCAGGCTATAAATTTAAACCCAAAAGCATATAGCAACTGACAGGCCAGTTGATATCAAATCTCTTTTAATAATTTATAGGTTTTTATATGCATTTAACTGATATTTAAAGATTATAGGGTTGGCATTAAACTATTATGATCGGCTCGCTTTAAGGGGAGAAATTATTATTTATCTTTATAAAATAAGCTATTAACCTAGGTAAATTAGTAGATTTCAATATAATGGGAAGAGCGAGGGAAAGTTAAATATTCTATCTTATTTAATTTTTTAACTGCTTGAAAATATAAAGAATAAAATTAAGTGTAATACTGCCTGAATTAAAAAACCCTCATAAAAAACAAAATTGCCAATTGTAAACAGGCTAAAGCTGGCATGAATCTGATTTTTCTGCTTGTTATCTTCAACCGGCTGAGTTTTTTCCAGAAACCTGTTCTGGCCAGTTTTTCCTTGTCCATAGTCTTTTTCTGCAAATTAATATTCATATTTTACCTTGGTACCCGAGTAGTCAAGAATATTGGTTTAATAAAATATTCATCCTGATTTTTATGAGTAAAATTAACTTATTTAAGAATAATAAAGAAAAATTATGATTGAGTAAAACTAATTAAATTCATGGTATATTGAATTTAATTCATTTAAATATTTTAAGTTTAATTTATGCTTGAGATTCGTCATTTAAAAACTTTACTGGCTTTACGTGAACATGGTTCGCTGGTGGCTGCTGCTAATGATTTATGCCTTACGCCGTCAGCAATTTCTCATCAGTTAAAGGAACTGGATCACTGGTATGGAACTGAAGTAGTAAATCGCCGAAGCCGCCCTGTAACTTTTTCTAATGTTGGACAACGCCTGTTACGACTGGCAGATGATGTTCTGCCACAGATACAACTTGCACAAAGTGATATAACCCGTATTGTTCATGGACAAACTGGGCGTATTATATTTTCTTCAGAATGTCATAGCTGTTTCGACTGGCTAATGCCACTTCTCAACCAGTATCGTCATCAGTACCCAGATGTAGATCTGGATTTTGCTTCCGGGTTTGAAGCTAACCCTCATGATCTTTTGCAAACTGCCGAGTTTGATCTGTTAATTACAGCTGATCCGATTGCTTTAAAAGGGGTGGAATATTTTCCAATTTTTGAGTACGAGTCTCGTCTTGTGCTTGCCAGTACCCATCCACTGGCCCGTGTTGAGCAAATTACGATACAGCAGCTGGCTGAGGAAACCTTAATTACTTATCCGGTCGATAAACACCGGCTAGATATTATGGCAAAACTGTTTATTCCTGCCAATATTCAGCCCAAACACATCCGTACTACCGATTTGACCCAGATGCTGATTCAGCTGGTTGCCAGCGGACGCGGTATAGCAGCTTTACCAGACTGGGTGGTCAATGAATATGAACAGAAAGGCTGGGTCATCAGCCGTCGTCTGGAATGTGCGGGAGAGAAAGGCCTGAGACGGACTTTATATGCGGGTTATCGTACTGAAGAGAAGGAAAAGGACTATTTTGCAGGCTTTTTAAAACAGCTGCAGAAATTCTCTCATCAGCGTACACATTACTATATGTAAGTTAACCTCATGTTTAAGATGTACCAATAATAATAGATAACAGGCCTGCTGCAATTAGTGGGCCGACCGGTACGCCACGTAATACCGCTACACCGGCAACTGTTCCAATTAACAGACCAGCCACGACATCTGGCTGGTTAGACATCAGTTTTACACCGCGTCCACCGAGCCACGCTACCAGTAACCCGATTCCAATTGCCAGTAATGATTTCAAACTTAGAAAAGATTTTAAAATACTTTCGCCTGGAATTTTACCGCTGGCGATCGGCGTAAGCACACCAATAGTTAAAATAATAATGCCAATATTTAAACCATGTTGCTGAAGATAGGGGAAAAACTGCTCTAGTGGCGTCATTTTGAAAACAATCAGTATCCCGGCTGCAATAGTGACAGCAGTATTATGACTAAAAATACCACAAGCTAACAAAACCAAAAGAACCATCAGGTTTACATCAAGTTGGGACATCATAAGCAAGTCAAACGTTGGGAGAAACGGACTGCCATTGTACTCTCTTTCCTTAAAGGTGCTAGGGCAGGTTAATGCTTGAGAAACGCAAGTAACTAAGACAGATCGCTAATATCAACTATGCTGTGTTTAACTAAATACTTTAAAAGGCTATAAATATTTTAAAAATAGAGGAAGCTCTGCACAAATTTCGTGATTTATACTAATTGCTCCACTTTTAATCAGTTGCTGGCAATATTTACGTGAACCAAAGCCTTGAGATTGCAATATTTTTTCCAGCAACATGAGATA
>Ga0224732_1037_pt1 | contig 10591 bp, 9 predicted proteins | sample IA12soil_GW_FP2_2_FD_161643 | JGI IMG/M metagenome (GOLD analysis project Ga0224732, IMG submission 161643) | Enriched cells from agricultural soil in Iowa, United States - IA12soil_GW_FP2(+) | ecosystem: Environmental > Terrestrial > Soil > Agricultural land | place: USA: Iowa | collected 2017-05-08 | reverse complement strand
TTGAAGGGCTTTGTGATATAATCGTCCCCGCCCATAGCGAAGCCTCGCAGGACATCAAGATCGGAAGCCTTGGCCGTCAGGAACAAAATATGCGGATTCCCATATTCGCGGAGCTTCGAGCAGAGCTCTAGTCCGCTGCCGTCGGGGAGCATAATATCGAGCAGGACGATATCGGGGGCAATGCGCGTCGCTACATCGAGTGCTTCTGCACAAGTTGACGCCGCGTACAAGCGATGAAACCCTTCCCTGCGGAGCACCATTTGGAGCATCGTAACAATCGAGGGCTCGTCGTCAACGATTGCGATTTTAATATCTGATAGATTAGTCATCATGTTCACCCTTTCCCATAGTAGCATACTAACATTAACAGAACCTAAACAGCTGGGAGCAATATTAAGGTATTGTTCATCGCTTCGTTTAGGTTCTGTTTTAGTAGCGTTGATAAGATTGGAAATGAGGTTGCTATGCAGCCACCAAACGCCGCTGACATTCAATAAGGTATTATCAAGAACGCAACGCGCAGCCCCAGGAAAGGCTTGAGAAACGTGGCCTGTAGTCGCAGAATTCGTTCTTGCTACTTTTATCAAATTAGGAAAAGGAGATTTTATGCAAATGAAAAAAATAAGCGTATCATTATTGTCCCTAGCCCTGCTTACCTCTGGATTCTCTTCCGTGCAAGCAGCAGAGAACGCCTCTACTGTATGGCTTAACGGTGAGCAAATCCAATTCAGCAACTCGGCATCGATCGTAGAAAAAGGGGTGACACTCGTTCCGATGCGTCCGCTACTGGAGAAGTTGGGTGTCAAAGTGAACTGGAATGGAGCGACCCATACCGTTAATGGTACCAAAAACGGCCTATCCTTGTCCCTGAAGATTGGCAACGCCAATGCAACTGTAAACGGCAAAACGGTCAAGCTGGGTGTTTCTCCAAAGCAAGTCCGGGAAGTAACGTATGTGCCACTTCGCTTTATCGCGGAGACTGCAGGTTATCAAGTGGCATGGATTCAATCCTCTCGCCAGATAAGCCTTACTTCCAAGCAGCAATCGGAAGACAGCCGTGGCTATTTGTGGAAGGTAGAGCATAAAGGCAATACGGTGTATCTGCTGGGTTCACTTCACTACGTGCTTGAAGGAATGTACCCGCTAAGTCCAGAGATTGAGAATGCCCTCAAAGCAGCTGATTACTTGGGTGTTGAGGTCGACTTGTCAAAGGTCGCTCCTGATGAATTACAAAAACTGGTGGTGGGACTGGGGCTTTATAAAGATGGTACAACTCTGAAAGATCATATCTCCGCTGAAACGTATAAAAAAGTCACCGACCTTCTAAAAGAAAATGGAATGCCAGTGAACAGCTTCGACCATTTCAAACCGTGGTTCGTCCAACAAAACGTTCTGGGCATTATCGCTGGCAAAGAAGGATATCAGTCAGACATTGGGATTGACCAGTACCTGATCGATAAAGCCAACAAAGCGAAAAAACCGGTTGTTGCTTTGGAAACTATCGATTCCCAATTCCAAACGAACAATAGGTACTCAGACGCGCTGCAGGAAAAATTGCTGCTCCAAACACTGGACCCATCTGCTGGGGTCACCCTTGCTCCGGATGGAGGAATCGATACTTTCGCCAAAATGTGGAGAGAGGGAGATGATAACGCATTGAATGCGTATATCAACTCTTCAGACTGGGATGCTGAATATTACAAAGCTTTGCTGACTGACCGCAATGGAGAAATGGCCGACAAGATTAAGGGTTTTCTAAATGGAAATAAAAAAGAAACCTATCTGGTCGTAGTCGGAATGCTGCACTTGTTGGGCGACGAAGGGGTCGTTCCATTGCTGAAGATGGAAGGCTATAAAGTGGAAAGACAGTAGTCATTATACGATTTGTGTACACAAAAGTTATCATAATGATGTTCTCAGCAACAAAACCAAAAATTTAGACGAACTGTTCTTTCTTAGCTCCTTGGTTATTGCTTACCTCGTGCTGAACCGACTAACGATCTTTCTGACGCGACCCTAATGGAGTCATGGGAAAATCAATCAAGAATGCAGCCGCAAAACCATCTCCGTCCGCGTTCGCTGCGACCGCCGCACCGTTAACGGGCTACAAAGGAGCCACTGCAGTTACTCAGTCTAAAGTTGATGCTCCTAATACCAACTTACAAAAAGTAGCAGTTCAGCTTCAGCTGATACCAAAACAAATTCTAAGGATAGACTGACTAAGACAGAAGAGACGCTAATGGGCCAGCTTATCGATAAACGAAAGAGGAGCCTACGAGAGACGAAGCTTCCAAGCCGGCACCAACCCAAACAAAAGAAGAGAAATCAAAAACCAAAACAGCCAAATCACTAACCAAATCTTCGAACAAATCACCAGCTAAAAACAGATAAGAAAAAGAGCAAATAAGACTTTAGATATTAGAGCATTCAAGAAATTTCATAGCTTGTGGCACTTCACTTGGAATGGCCAGAAGCTCCACTTTAACAGAACCTAAACGCTGGGAGATTAATTTAGCTGATGTTTAGCGGTTTGTTTAGGCTCTGTTTCAATAGAGCTGCTAGGATAATGAATAAGCAAAGCAATCAACATCCCAAAAGGAAAACAGAGGTGTCATTCCATTATGAATTAAGGAGGGATAATTTATGATCATAACCACTACATCAACGATTGAAGGTTCACCGATCAGGCAGTATTTGGGCCTTGCCACTGGTGAAGCTATCATGGGGGCTAACGTATTCAGAGACTTCAAGGCTTCCATTACCGATCTGGTAGGGGGGCGCTCGCGCGCTTATGAAGGTAAGCTTCAGGAAGCAAGGGATGCGGCATTCGCTGAGATGACCCAGAAAGCTTCGAGGATGGGAGCTAACGGGATTGTTGGAGTCGATATTGACTATGAAGTTATTCGCGAGGGCATGTTAATGGTCGCTGTAAGCGGGACTGCGGTAATCGTATAAGCCCACTTAACAGCATTGCTATGATAGTTGGCATGGATTGTGCAGGAGCGCGCGCTAGAAAATACTAATTTATATTGGGAGTGTTTATGATGTCAACCAAAAAGGGCTTGCAGCAAGAAACTTTGGATCCCGCCCTTCGAGTTCGTCCCCGCGTGCGATGGGGTGTTCTCGCATATTTCCTCTACATTGCAGTCTTCTACGGTATTTTTGTGCTCAACGGCATCGACTATAAACAAGTGGGAGAGAGTGAGCGTACCCTTCTTCTCGGGTACGTAGCAACGCTGTCAGGCGGTGCTGTACTAACCCTCACAGTCGTCACGATCTACGGATGGTGGCGCCCCGCCCTGTTAGAATGGCGGAGTCTTTCTCGATGGACGATGACGTTCCCGATTATCATGGCGGTCATCGCGATTGTTAACATGCTGATCGGAGATTTCACCCGTGTTACGCCCCTTATGTGGCTGTATCTCATCATCGGCAGCATCCTGGTCGGTTTCAATGAGGAGATGATCCATCGCGGTCAATTGATAGTTGCTCTGCGCAGCCGATTCGGTGAAACTGGAGTCTGGCTGCTCTCAACAGCGATGTTCGCAGTCTTCCACCTGCCGGGCATGTTTTTGGGCCTCGGAGCCGGTGCGCTATTCCAGGTAGTGATGGCATTCGGCCTCGGTTCAATTTTCTATCTTGCCAGGAGGTCGACCGGATCGCTCGTGGCCTCCATGTTCCTGCACGGACTTTGGGACTTTAGCGTTTTCTCTACACATAACTCGTCGTTTCACCTGGCTGGTATATTAGCACCGTTGTTGGCGATCGCTGCGGCGATCACGGTTCCGATCATTCTGCGCCGTGAAAAGCGACGCGATAGTATGAAACGTGTTCAAGAAAACTGAAGAATGGGTAACCTCATCCTGTAGGATTACTCAATCACAACACCTTCAAGGAAAATGTCGTCTTATCTTCAGATAAGTAAACCTTGAAGGTGTTTTTTACGTCCAGGCAAATAGCAGGGTCGAAAGAAGAAACGAGTGCGATAAGTTGCTTGTTCATGTAGCGGAAGACATTATAAAGATCCAATTCGAGCATTGGCAAAGACCTAAAATTTTCGAATACACAAAACCATTTCTTCAATCGGTGCGTGGTCTAACGACGCTTATCCTCTTCAATATAGACACCAAGGATATTCATGAAGGAATAAGATACCATGATATCCATTTTAATGATGTAATAACCAGTGAGGACGTTAAGTCCTACAAACCTAATCCGGAGTTGTTTCAGGAAGCGCTACTAAGATATAATTTAGATCCAATCGAGGTTATCCATATTGGAGACTCTATATTAAGTGATGTATGTGGGGCACAGAATGTTGGAATCAAAACGACCTGAAGGCATAAATCCGGACTACATATGTAAGGACTTGTTAGAAGTGAGGGGTGTTTTGAACAATTTATTACGCTAACCGGAAGCGATAGTTCAATAAATAAACTAAAGCACGGCTGCCGGCATGGATTGGGAGTCGTGTTAAGCTAACGGGCAGGATAGCATGATGATAAAGCTATGCAGTTATACGTATTTCATAAACGATATCGGAATTACATTGTGTTATGCACTTTTTTATCCCTTTAAGGAATTTGAAAATAAAGCGGAATATTATAAATTGTTTTTCCGCCATTTTATGAAAGGATATCTGAAGGAAAATACAATCCAAGAAGAAGAAATAGTACATTTACAAGATGCTATTAAACTTCGTTATGCATTGCTGTATATTTATTTTCATCAAGCAAACGATGTGTCAAATTTGGATGAACAATCAATGAACTGGTTAAGAGAGCTCCAACGAGTAGCCGCTTCTGATGAACCTATGCTGCCGATTGATTCTGTTCAAGAATTTAAAAGTATTTATAATAGTATTCATTAACCTGGGAGCATTGTATTGTACCGGCTGCCGGGTAAAACTGCCAAAACATCTGTAATTGATTTTGGAGTGGATGATAAATTCGTGAACGAAAGTTATGGGTATACAACGGTATAACAAGTATCTTTATTGGGCTCATGTAAAAGGCTTTCATAATTGATATATTGGGAAGAGGTTGACGTTCATGTTAGCAGAGCGATTTATTAATGACAATCTTGGAAAGTGTTTGCTTAACCGGAATAATTACCGACCGTTTCCTACAATCGAAGACCGAAATCAATGGAAACAGCTACCATTGAATCTTAGGTCTTTTTGGATCAATGAAGCCACAAGTAAGCTTCATTATGCATGGCCTACTATAACTGCCACTCAATATATGGATTATAGCAGAACGGGTAATCGGGTCGATTTTGACAATGCTTCGTGGAAAAGAAGAGAGGTGCTGGCTTCTTTAGTCATCGCCGAATGTTTTGAAAATCAGGGACGCTTTATGGATGACGTCATAAACGGAATATGGTGTATATGTGAAGAAACATTCTGGGGAATCCCTGGTCACGGTTATATGATGAAGAGGCAGGATCCACTTCCAGACATATCGGATCAGATTATTGAATTATTCTCTGCCGAGACGGCCGCGCTGCTTGCATGGACTTATTATCTGCTGAAAACCAAATTGGATGGAATAAGCATTATGGTAAGCGAGCGTATACAGTACGAGGTGAAAAGGAGGATTCTGGATCCTTATTTACAGCGGAATGATTTTTGGTGGTTGGGTTTCAATCAAGAGAAGATGCTGAACAATTGGAATTCATGGTGTAATTCAAACTGCTTAGCGGCGTTTTTGCTGTTGGAAGACGACCCCAATCGACGAGAAGCAGCGGTGGTCAAGGCGATGAGAAGCTTAGATATGTATCTACATAGACTCCCTTCAGACGGCGGTTGTGAGGAAGGTCCGAAGTATTGGATGTATGCCGGAGGAACGATTTTTGATAGTCTGGAACTGCTTCACGGCGTTTCCGGCGGTAAAATTGATGTATACCAAGAACCTCAAATTAGGCAAATAGGATGTTATATTTACAAAGCTTTTATCGATGACTACTATTTTGTCAACTTCGCTGACAGCCAGGCACAAGTCCATATCCCCGCGGAACTTACATATCGATATGGACGCCGTATTGGAGATTCGAGGTTGTGTGAGCTTGGCGCAAGGGTCCAGAGAATGAAGCGGGAAGAAGGGACCCGCTTAGAGTTTTCATCCATGTTTCGCCTTTTGCCGGCTTTATTTAATTATTCGGAAGTAGAGCAATATTCCGGAAAATCTCCTTATATTCGAGATGCATGGTTTGACAGCATTCAAATCATGGTGGTACGAGAGCAGGAGGGTTCGTCCAAAGGGCTATTCCTAGCTGCCAAGGGCGGGCATAACGGTGAAAGCCATAATCACAATGACATTGGACAATTCATTGTATATTGTAATGGCTCCCCGATGATCATTGATCCCGGATTATTGACCTATACATCTAAATCGTTTTTCTCGGAGCGATATACCCTATGGGCGATGCAATCAGGATATCACAATCTCCCTATTGTAAATGGCGTTCAGCAACAGGATGGAAGACAATTTAGGGCCGATGAAGTCGAGTATAACCTGAATGATAAAGTTACATCGTTATCAATGAATCTCGCGGGAGCCTACCCAGAATTCGCCGGAATAAAAAGCTGGATACGATCAGTTAATTTCTATCGTGATTTGTCCCCGAATATTGAAATCAGTGACAATTTTCTTCTAAATCAAGTGCCGGATGATATCACACAGATTCTAATAACGCCTCACCCTCCTCAAACCCAAGAAAATGGGAATATTATCCTTCAAGATAAAAATTACAATAGGATAAAAATACAATATGACAGCAAAATGTATGCGTACTCAGTAGAGAAAATTTTACTCGAGGACGAAATCATGAGAGAGATATGGGGAGATACCTTGTATCGGATGAAGCTTACAGCCATTATACCCGCCGCGCAGGGTGAGTGTGTAATCAGGATAAGCAGATAGTGGCGTTATGCTAAAATGATGAGCAGGGAAACTAAGCTCAATGAGGGCGAAATGAAGTAATCACTAAACTAACGGAGACTTTAGTTAAACAAATAGGGGAGCATATCACCGTTTGATATGCTCCATTTTTTATTACGCTAGTAGGCTTTTTGATGATCCTGTAGTGCTCATTTTCGTCAGACGCTGCCTACCAAATTGGCCAAAATAGCCAGTCCAGAGAACAACTTACCATCGATTGCCGTCGTTTGCCCACCAAAGACCTATCGTCGAGCAGATGGTTCCTCATAGCTTTGCAAGCCAGCATCGCGCAAAGTTCTTCCGACATAGCCCAACTCTCGACGTGCAGCAGTATCGTTGACGGTGAACTCACGCCCAATCATGCGTATCATCGAGCGTGAGATCGGCGGATCGCCGTCTTTCCGCGAGACGGCCCAGATCGTGTCGAACAGCTGGCCAATGGCAGAGGCGAGCCAGTAGGGTATCGAGCGCAGCTTATCGATGGACAGGCCCTGCAAGTTCGCAAGCGAGGCGACGAACTCACGGAAAGTCTGCCCTTCCTGGTCTTTGATGAAGAAGGCATGGCCGCCTTCTCCGCGTTCAAGAGCGCATTGAATGGCTTCAATCACATTGTCCACATGGCAGGTTGAAAAAGGGTAATCGCCGCGGTCGATGAACGCGAACTGTCCAGACCCGACTGCTTCGGGAAGCGCTCGGCTAAACTGATCACCAGGCCCCCAGATAGCCGGTGGGCGAAGCGCGATTGTGCGAAAGCCGGGTTTGTTGGCTGCCAGAACCAATGAATCGGCCCGAGCCTTGCTCGCCAGGTAGGCGGAGAAGTGGTCCGGGAAAGTCGGCGCGCTTTCATCGGCGTCGCGGATGAGCGTACCGCCGTTATCCATGTGGATCCCCGCCGCGCTGATGTAGACGAATGTCTTCGCACAGGCGGACTCGGCTGCCTTCAGCAAGGCTGCGGTGCCATCAATGTTGGTACGGAAGAAGGGTTCGCGAGGCCCTGAAAAGCGGAAAAGGGCGGCAGCATGTACAACCGCATCGATCATCGGTAACACGATTGGCGTGCTGCTTTCGAGATCGGCATCGACCGGCGTCGCACCCATGGCCTTGAGTTTGGCGTGAGATGATACAGAGCGTGTGAGGGCGGATATCTGGTGACCATCCTCCACGAGCTTCGGGATCAGGCGGCCGCCGAGCAGGCCGGTGCCTCCCGTGACGAGAATTTTCATTGTGTTCTTCCTTTCGGTTCGGAATTCAGGATAGACCGCATGCGCCGCCACGGATTGATGGTACAGCGTCAACCGACGCGCCTCCCGTCAAAACCAGACTAATGCCGAACAATCGATCATCGTATTGTGGAGCGCATCTTTCATAGAATTTCCCTTTTTGTTATCTTTTGGTTATTTATCTAGCGATCTTAGCGAAGTGCTCCAGCGTACGAACCAATTGGGCTGTATAAGACATTTCGTTATCGTACCAAGCTACGGTTTTCACCAATTGCTGGTCACCGACGGTCAGAACTTTCGTCTGCGTGGCGTCGAAGAGCGAACCGAATGTGATGCCTTTGATATCGGAAGATACAATTTCGTCTTCCGTGTATCCGAAAGTTTCTGGATCGGAAGCTTGTTTCATAGCAGCGTTAACTTGCTCAACCGTTACCTTAGTATTCAAAACGGCAACGAGTTCAGTCACGGAACCTGTTGGTACAGGTACACGTTGAGATGCCCCATCCAGTTTGCCCTTCAGTTCCGGAAGAACCAGGCCAATGGCTTTTGCGGCACCGGTGGAGTAGGGAACGATGTTCTCCGCTGAGGCGCGCGCAGCTCGGAAATCGCCTTTTGGATCCGGAGCGTCAAGCGTGTTTTGGTTACCCGTGTAAGCGTGAACGGTCGTCATCAGCCCGGATTGGATACCAAATTTATCGTGCAGAGCTTTAGCCATAGGGGCCAGGCAGTTGGTTGTGCAGGAAGCGCCGGAAATAACGGTTTCCGTTCCGTCCAGTGTGTCATGGTTCACGTTGTATACGATTGTTTTCATGTCGCCTGTAGCAGGGGCAGAAATGACGACTTTCTTCGCTCCGCCTTTCAGGTGAAGCTCGGCCTTTTCTTTCGTGGTGAAGAAGCCTGTACATTCGAGAACAATATCAACGCCAAGCTCTCCCCAAGGAAGCTCTTCAGGATTCCGCTTAGCCAAAACCTTAACCTCTTTGCCGTTTACTTTGAAGGCTCCGTCATGGACTTCAATGTCACCGTGAAAAGTGCCTTGCGTCGTATCATATTTGAGCAGATGAGCTAACATTTTAGCGTTCGTAAGGTCGTTAATCGCTACAACCTCGACGCCTTCCACATCTTGAATTCGGCGAAAAGCGAGTCGTCCGATTCGTCCAAAACCGTTTATACCTACTTTTACAGTCACTGAAAAATCCCCCTATAAGTTTTATTTATTCCAACAAGCCAATGCCTGCAATGAAATGAAAATGACCCAGCGCTATTTCATTCCAGAATGGCTTGTTGTATAATGCGAAAAGATACCGATCGGTATTTTTTATATTAGCATGATATTAGTGAATTGCAAGGACGAATTGGATAATTCGTTTTAAACAAATGAAATAAAATACGGTTCATACGGAGGAGCTCATGAAAAAAGGGGACAGAACACGGGAACACATCATTATGAAATCGGCTGAAATTTTTAACCAGAGAGGTTATGCCGGTACATCGCTAAACGATATTATTGCCGACACAGGAATTAAAAAGGGGGGCATCTATCGACATTTTGCCAGTAAAGACGAGATAGCGCTTGAAGCCTACAATTATGCTTCCAGTATGGTCGCCAGTAAATTTTCTGAAGCGGTCGATCAAGAGCAGTCTGCGTCAGGAAAGTTGGTTGCTTTTTTTCGTGTCTATGAGAATGTCGTCAACGATCCCCCATTTATTGGCGGATGTCCCATGCAGAATACAGCTGTAGAAAGTGACGATACTCATTTGGAGCTTTGTGGTCAGGCAAGGCAAGGGATGCATGCCATCTTGGATATGATGAAAAGTATTATTCGTGACGGCATTCAAGCTGGGGAGTTTAGGGAGGATCTGGATGTGGATGCGCTAGCATCATTTGCATTTTCCTTGTTGGAGGGAGGGATTTTACTCAGCAAGTTGGATGGAGATAACAAGCACATGCTAATGAATACAAAAATCTTCTCGTCCTATTTGCAGCAATGCTGCTTAAAGACCTGTTAATCTGGTGTACTGGCACATCGGTATGGAGCTGGGCAGCTGTCTTATGCAATAGCCCAAACGGGTGGTTTTTGTATTTTTCACGGAGTTGTAAGAAAGAATTGATCTTTACTTGAACGTTTAGAGGAGAAGGTGTGACCACGATTGCAAGGCTAAGCGTCGAATATATAATAAATTTTAAATATCAGGTTTTGTAATATTTCAACTGCATTTCTCACAAATTTGGGGAAATGCCAACTTACTATGTGAAAAAGTAAAGTTCTCTTTTTATTCACGAAGGAGCAAAGCATTCTGTCAGCCCCCGAAGGTCGTAAAGTTTAACGTCTAAACCTGATGTTTTATTTTTTTTATTTTGTGTACAAGAACAGTGTTGAAGGGAGGAAGTTAATATGGGAATCGATACGGTGCTATGGAGTAAACTCG
>Ga0224732_1036_pt1 | contig 10623 bp, 11 predicted proteins | sample IA12soil_GW_FP2_2_FD_161643 | JGI IMG/M metagenome (GOLD analysis project Ga0224732, IMG submission 161643) | Enriched cells from agricultural soil in Iowa, United States - IA12soil_GW_FP2(+) | ecosystem: Environmental > Terrestrial > Soil > Agricultural land | place: USA: Iowa | collected 2017-05-08 | reverse complement strand
TAGCCACCAATGCTTCGTGTTGATGGAAGCCTGGCGCCGATTGCCGGCTATAACCCGCTCGACGAACCGGCTGTTGAGTCGCTTATTTTTGCCATTCTCGACCAAGACCAGCAGCAAATCCTTATGAAAGACAAAGAGTTTGACTTTAGCTTTGCCTTTGGTACGCTGGGCCGTTGGATAAGGTTAGCTAAGTAGTCGACTGCCTGGACATTATTTGCGTCGATCATAGCAACGGCAAGACGGTTTTGCACTTCGGCAAGCGGGACCGCCATAAAACGTTCGGCTATATCCTCTGGAAGCAGCGCCAGGACTTCTTTGTCTATATTACTATTACTAAGGTTAACGTACGGGACACCCGAAACTTGGGCGATAGCATGGGTCAAAAGCTCCTCATCAACTGTTCCCTGTTCGGCGAGCACCGCTAAAAGCGGCTTGTTGGTTTTTGCCGCGTCGTCCTCTGCCGTACGAAGAATGTCCTCAGTAACCAGACCCTCCTCGGTGAGGAGAGCCATCAGTTTTTCTTGCATGTCGTTCGTAAGAAGCGCCATATATCAACGCCCCCTACTAAGAACCGCCCGATTGGTCACCAATAATAACCTGAACCGTCGGGTTGATCGCATTAGAATTGAAAACGCTTGAATCTGGCTTGTCGATATCAGTCGTGATCTGCTCGGTGGTCTTAACCGTTATTGACTGGTTTGCCGTATCTCCAATAAGCGCCTTGGCCACAAAGTAGGCGACAAGAATACTTACCGAGGCTATCAGGATGATCATTGCTATATCTGATTTCTTCATGGCTTTACCGTCTTATCTTTTAGTTCAACCGTCTTGGCAGGCTCATAAAATGCATTTCCATCAACTGTCAGCACAAGTTTTGTACCCTGGGTTTCAACCGCAAGCGTCGTTATGTCGATAGCCCTGATTGAGCGTTCCAGCTTTTGCAGCAGCCGCTTCAGTACGCTGGAGTTATTGACATCGGTACTGACAGCAAACCTAAACGTAATCTGGTTTTCGCCGGTTCCCGCTGTTGTTGAGGCATCCTGAACGTTCGAATCCGACTGCGACTCAACTCCAGCAACCGGGTCCACATTCAGCGACTCGATTGTCAGCGCTGGGTCGTTAAGGAACTTCTCCTGTAGCGACGAACCGAAAGCGGACGAGTTTGCCTCTGAAGGCAGTGCGTCAAGTACTACCTGGACCGGCTCACTCTCTCCGGGTGCCATAGCTGATTTTAACGCGTCGTTCGTATTGAGTACGCGCACCTCATCTTTTAGCTGGCCAATGACTTCGTTATTGTGAACCAGTGTCGACGCCGTTTTTGATTTCTCGGCCAACACCTTTTCGTTAAACCATGCTTTTTGCAGCAGGAAAAGCGAAACGACAATAGCGATGCCGACAACGGCCGATATAACTGCCACCCATGTAAACATCATGCGGTTCGCGTTTGCGATTTGCTGGCGTTTACGGAGTGCTACGTCTTGTGCTGCCATATTACTGTCCCCCCGTCGCGTCACTAGCTTTTTGCGTAAACAAACTTTGCGGAACACCCAGGAAAGAGTCGGTTGCGTTGGTCCGGGTTGGAGCCACGATAGACGCGCTCTGTGAAGTGCGGGCAAACAGCTCTTCGGGGTACGTGAATGTCAAAGTAAAACGAAGTACCTTTGCACCCGAGGCATCCTCGCCGTAGCTCCGATCACTGTCGCTCATGTTAGTTGCCAGAGGTACCGATTGTTTTTGACCATCTTTCGTGAACTGGAAGGTAGTGGCATTAATCGTCTTTTTAAAGACATCGAGTGCTGGGTACCCGTTCACCGCCTGGGCCTCTACCTTAATTGTTTTCTCGGAAGAATCAAGCGACAGGTTGGTAATTGCGACATTATTAGGCGCCGGCGGGTTGATAGTCGTAAGAACATCAAACACGCGTGAATCAATACTTTTTTCGTTATGCATCGCTGTTAGCTTCGTCAGCTGATTTTGAATGGTCAGCGTATTGGATACGTCCTCTACCTTAGATAGTTTTTCGCTCTCGCTTTTAATCGTGTTGTCGCTGATGACGCTTCGGGCTGTCTGTACGGCAAATACCCATATCGCAAGTACCACAACCACGCCAACGGCGGCCATCCCTATCAAGATAGACATAGAGATAACACTGGCACGAACCCGCTGGGCTTTGATAAGCTCCTGCTTTACATCGGGGACAAGGTTGATCTCGATCATGCCTTGTTACTCCTTTGCGCTAGGCCGACCGCAACAGAAAATTCCGTTGCGATTGCCGCCAACTGCTGTTGGTCGCCCTGGTTAACGCGAACTTTTTGCCACGGATTTGCCTGAAGCGAGTTGACCCCGGTTTTAGCCGTGACGTATTCACCAAATTTAGGAATAACGCTACCATAGCCAGAAAGAAGAATACCCCCTACCGGCGTGTTTGGATAACGAGTCTGGAAGAACTTGATCGACTTTGTCAGCTCGGCCGCGAATCCCTCGAGAACACTCTCTACGGCGTGGAATACCTGTCCCTCAAGGCGGTCAGGAGCCAAACCGAACTTAACGATAAACTGGCGGGCTTGGTCTTCCTGGACGTTAAGGTTCTGTACGGCAGATTTTACCAGTGAGTGAAGACCGGTTGGAATGGTACGAACAAGACGCGGCGCGTCAGCATAGGTGATAACCAAATTGGTCGACAGTTCACCCACGTCGATAATAAGACGAGCATCTTGGATTCCCGAGGGAAGAAGCGCCCGAATCATCGCGATAGGATCAGGCTCGGCAGCAATAACGTTCAGCCCGAGTCCTTCAACAAACTCCAAACGCTCTTCAGCGTAGCTATTAGCCGTGCTAGTAAGCAGTACTTCCTGCTGCTGCGGGTTATGTGCCGACTGGCCTAACAGCACCCAATCCACCTTAGCGTCGTCGACGGCCATGGGGATATATTGATCGATCTGGTACTTAACCGTACTCCGCAGTTCAGCCTCGGGCATCATAGGGACATCGATAACCGTCGTAAAGGTCTTTTGTGATGGCAGCCCGATAGCAACGTTCTTCGTTTTAATACCGCTCTGTCCTACCGCAGTCATGATAATCTCACCTAAACGGTGCTCTGACTCTTTTGAGTTAGCACTCGTTGTCTTGAGGTCAACCGGGGCATAGCCGTAGTGCACTAACGACCAGTTATCCTGACCATTATTCTCTAGTTGCACAACACGCACGGCATTAGTACCGATGTCTAGTGCAAAGAAGTCGCCCACGCCTTTGAATAGTTTCATATTGACCCCATTATACATAAGCGCAATGACATCTGACAAGGTCTACAGCCAATTTGGCTAAAAGCGCGGTGGAAGTTCGGTAGAATAAACGGTCTGCGCCTTGTTGTTGCCCGAAGCCTGCAGCTGAGCCCAAAGGTACGCATCGGGGCGAAGATTAAACCGCTCGGCTGGATCGCCAGATTGAGCGCCCGAGTCGCCACCTGCCGTACGGTTAAGGATAAGGTGGTTGGTTATAACAGGTCCGTTAACCGCCAAGGTGTTATTACATTTGTTCGAGTTAAGGCTTCCGGCAAAGTTATAGCAGGTATTAATCGTCGTAGCTGCTACCAGCCACGAATCAACCTGCTTAACAGCGTCACGAATGTTAATGTTATTAGCGATAATAACAACCTGAGGAATATCCCGGATACTACTGAGTGTTCCACTCGTATAGGTAATATTTCCTGTTATCGTCACCGTCCCTGTTGCCATAATAACCACCGAACGGCCCGCGGGTATCGCGCCGCCAGTAATAGTAAGGTTACCCGCTGTCCGGACAACAGGAGTGGCTCCGGTGGCAAACGTAAGGGTGCTGAGATCTACACTAGCCCCGCCGACAGCCTGCTTGTTCGGAAGTGAGGCAAAGTAGCTAGCAACGCCCGGCGCAGGCCTAAAATTAGCCGCCGACGTATAGTTTCCAAATGCCGAAGCGCCAAATTCGTCAACATTAGCAAATGTCAGCTTACTCCACGCCGCTTGAGTATTATTTGTCTGGTTGTTCAAGCCCGAGCCCGAGGCAAAGCGGTTATTCACGCCCACCGAGAACGCACCGTACTCTACCCAGCTTCCAAATACTTTGGTTGATCCGCCGACATTCTTAACCGTCGTGCTCGTCTCAATCTGACCGCGCACTGCAATGTCGCCGCCCCAAATCTGGACCTTTGGCTTTTTGCCTACCACCGTACAAACAGGTGGCGAATGCATCCACCGGGCGTCGGTATTTGAATGCGGCTGAACAGAGAGTGCAAAACAAACGCGCGTCCCCACCGGCAAGTCGCCAATATCAATCGCATTCGCTTGCGGCTTTAGATTAGGCGACGGTGCACCGAGGTTGAATATTCCCGAGCCCTTTTTAACGTTTTTACAGGTTGAGTTCCCGTCCTTGAAGTAGTCGCCCGATGCCGAGCCTCCGCCGCTCTGACAAGGCGCCAGCGCATTTGCTCCAGCGTTGTTCTCGTGCGGCGCCTGTTTTCCCGGATTTACATTAATTTGAGTGATCTCCCACTTGGTCGTTTGGCTGTTTGCCTGACCAACGTTATCGACACTTGAGGTAACGGTCATCTTACTGCCCGCTTCAATGGCAGTTGGCGAAATATTGTCGACGTGCGGCGTCAGCGTATAGTTACGCGGCTCCGGCACACCCCCCGGATACCCTACTGGGTTGGCACAGCGCCTAAGAATCTGGTACACGACATTATTGTTGTAGTCGCGAATCGTAATACCCGTCTCGTTCTTGAAGTTCTCGTAGTAAGCATCGTCGTTGGTCTTGCCGTCGTTCGGAAAGCCCTCGTCGGTTCCCTGCCAGTAGCTGTTAATCGCCACGCTAACGTTTGCACGCCAATCAATCTTACCTGCCTGGTCAAGCCCGCGCAGACTATCGCGCAGGTCAATCCACTGCGCATTGCTAATGTTTCTCCCAACACCAGGGGCTGTGTTCTTTTTCATAGTGTTATAAATGAACGACGCACCGCTGTGTTTTTGGGGATCCGAGCTGTTGTAGGCCGAACGCAGCAGATTATACAGCGCATCTGCGCTGTTAATTGTGGCAGCCGGGATTGCCTGGTTGTTCCGGATGGTCGGCAATACAAATGTGCCACCGTGGTCGACGGCATTAGTGAAATACCCGCGGTAACAGGAGCGGCCAAGGACCGTTCCGGAGTAACACGCCGCCGAAGTCATACGGTAATATGTGACACTAAACGTCGCTACCGAGACGAGAACTAAAATAACCCAGTACGCAAGGCGGACCGACCGAAGAGTTGCCACCACCTCTTTCATTAAAGCGTTCCTCCCAACTCTTTTATCGTATCCTGGTAATAGGTTGTGTCTTCATCGGAAAAAGGATCAGTCGTATCGATATGTTCGATCGCTTTTTTGTAGTATTCAATAGCAAGCGCTGTGTTCCCCTGTTGGCGGGCAATTTGTCCGACAAGCGCCGCGCTGTCAGACGAATTTCTCACGTCGTACGCCTTTTTTGCAGCATCCAGAGCCTCGGCTAACATGTTGTTGTTAAGCAAAAGTGTTGCTTTACGGGAGTAGTAAATATAAAGGTCTGATTTGTCCGACGTATTTTCAATGGCGTCATCGAGCTGCTTTACGCCCCCCTGAACGTCCCCTTCAAACGCTGTCTTTTCCGCAGCGTCAGCCGTTTTTTCCGATGGCTTTTTTTGGATCGGCGTTACGCCATTGCCCTGAGACGTGCCGTTTGTATCACCCGAGCTGGATTTGTTTTGCTGCTGGCTAAGTATGATTGCCGTGGCAATACTAGCCCCAACAACAATAACGACGATAATGCCAAGGATGATAATACGCCGTTTTTGAATCATATATGTAGAGGGCCTTCTGTTATGTTCTTACCAGTATAGTAGCATAAGGATTATAAAGCGCTCAAGCCAATTCACGCCTCTTATCTTAAGCGAGCTTGGTCAAACTTATTATTCGGCGCGTGCTTCCGTCGGGAAGAGGCGCCTCCTCTATTTCGTAGGCCAGGCGACCATTCAGGCTATTCAGTACCTCAACTACTTCGGTCCCGTCGCTTGGTGAATACGGGTTAATATTCTTGGTTTGGCCGGGCGTCCGGTGGGTGTCGGCAAAGTAGGCCTTGCCGCCCGGCTTTAGGACCCTTACTACTTCCTCAAAGCTGGTACGTATAAGTGTTTTGTCTTGGTCACGTACCTCGGCGGTGTATTCCTGCAGTATCTTTTCGTCGTCACCCGCCAGGTTTGGGTCTAAATGGTGCAAATACTGAGGTATACCGAACACCGACACGACTATATCAGCCGAATTTTCCCGTACCGGCAGTGCCTGGCCAAGTCCAGCGACACTGTTAGGAACTTCGCGTTCCGGCGGCTCAGGGTTTCTACCGCCGAACCACCGCCGCAGTCTTGTTTGCCGCGGCTTTGTCTCTTCGTACCAAAAAAGATCGCTGCGATGCTTTTTGTCCAGCGACTGCTGCAATATATTCCGTGAATCCTCACCTCTCAGCGCCGGGTTGACAGAGAGAACGTGAGCACCTTTAGCGGTGAGTTCTCTTCCGAACCGAGAGGTTTTACCCGAACCAATATCAACAATCACCTTGCCGCGGACATCATCGACGTCCAAATGGTGGTTGAGCGCCTCAAGGTATTCGTCTACTCCCCGGTCGTAATAGTTATTCCTAAAAAGACCCTCACCGCCAGGATTAATACTGCCTGCGTGATATAGCGTATCGCCCTCCCCAAGCATGCTGCTCCGTGATGCCACGGCGCCCATACTGCGCGCTTCGTCCGCGTCTTCGGACATGGTTTCCTGGCTGGTTTTTACATCAAGTCGTTCTGTCATTTTGTTTTCTTATTTTACTTATGTTTTAGTCTAGACTAAGGCGGACAAGTTGGCAATTTGCGTCCATAACTTTTGGCCTATTCTACCCCTGTTATGGTATGATGGGGCTATGAGTCTATCTATAGGAATCGTCGGTTTGCCTAACGTGGGCAAATCTACTCTTTTTAACACACTAACAAACAATAATATCCTGGCTGCCAACTATCCTTTTGCCACCATCGAGCCAAACACGGGCATCGTGTCGGTACCGGACGAACGGCTTATTAAGCTAGCCGAGATGTACCACACACAAAAGATCGTCCCTGCAACGGTCACATTCGTTGACATTGCCGGTCTGGTCGCTGGCGCTTCTAAGGGCGAAGGCCTGGGTAATAAGTTCCTGGCCAACATCCGCCAGTGCGACGCCATTCTTCATCTCGTGCGCGCGTTCGAGAACAATGATATTGTTCATGTTGCCGACCGCATTCACCCTAAAAACGACATCGAGATCATTAACACCGAGCTTATCCTGGCTGATATCGAGACGATCGACCGAGCACTTCCTAAGCTGGCAAAAGAGGCAAAAGCCAAGCCGGCCCTACGAAGCCAAATCGACTACCTCCAGTCGATTCGTAAAACCCTAGAAGAAGGCACCCCGCTTTCCGGACTGACATCTTTAGAACACGAGCATATTGCCGACCTCCACCTACTCACCGCCAAACCGGTAATTTACGCCTTTAACGTTGACGAGCAAACCCTCAGTGCCGAGCCAAAAAAAGCCGAGCTCCGCGAGCTCGTAGCGCCAAACCAGGCTGTCTTTATCTGCGCCAAACTGGAGGACGAGCTAAAAGGCCTCGACGAGAGCGATGCCAAAGAGCTGCTTGAAAGCTATGGGGTTGAAGAAACCGGCCTGAAGCAGCTCATCAGAGCCGCCTACACTACCCTGGGCCTTCAAAGCTACCTTACGGCCGGACCAAAAGAGGTACGGGCATGGACGATCAAAAAGGATGCCACTGCCCCCCAAGCCGCCGGTGTTATCCACAGCGACTTTGAGCGCGGCTTTATTGCCGCCCAGGTAGTCGCCTACAACGATCTGGTAAGTGCCGGGTCAGAAGCCGCCGCCAGAAGCGCCGGTAAAATCGCGACCGTCGGGAAAGATTACGTCATGCAGCCCGATGACGTTGTTGAGTTCCGGTTTAACGTGTAACTACGCATACTATACACATATCGCTTTTTGTCGTACATTTAAGGGGGTGTCTTTGACGCCTGCTCTTCAGAACACGACAATCTCCCGGAATCGGAGTACATAGTGGCAAAAAAACGATTGGATTCGGACGCTTCGGATGAAGCAGCCCGGCTCCTCAACGTCACGCTCGCAACCCGGCCGGCCGCCTTTGCGTCCGCCTTCCGAAAGGCCGAAAACACCCCTGGATGCGACATCAGCGCGACCAACATGTCGGTCGCGCTGCTGTGGCTGAACGACTACGGCGCCGGTGTCCATCCCCAGAGGGGAAAGATCGTCGCCAATTCGCTGCTCGGCGACAGCGCCGTGCTGCGGGGCCTCGGCGAAAAGACGAGATTCCATCTCATCAACCGGTTCTTCCCGCTATTCACCCTCCCGCGTGGGTGGCGCAAAACAGCGGAGGACGGCCACATCACCAAGGAACAGATCGCCGCGCTCATCATGGAGCGGCTGCGGATGATCGACGAGGGCGAACTTGATGTTCATACCCAACTCGACTTCGTCCGCATGCTCCTTGGCAGGCCGCGGAACCTGAGCGAGTCCTACCGTCAGATCATGACGCAGGCACAGCTCAACCGGGTCGTCGAGATCGTCCAGCGGCGGACACCTAGAGTGTACCGCGAGACGCAAGCCGACACGATGGGCTGGAGGATCGGTCCCATCCGGTAGAGATCATCGCACGAAGAGCTCTCGGCCTGCCTCGCACCAAAAGGCAGGCCGAGCAGCGCTTTACAGAATCTTCAGTAAATAAAACCGCTCGCGGTTCCCTTTTGAACCAGCCACTTCGCTGTCACGCTTATCACCGATAACAAAATACTGCCTAGCCCACGTTTCAAACTCTTTTAGTATTTGGCGCCGGACGGCGTCGTTTTTAATGATGCCTTTGTTGGTTTGATTTTTCCCGGCCTCAAACTGGGGCTTTAACATGGCCGCAATAACAGTATGTTTACCGCTTAGGTTCTGTGCAAGATGCGGAAGTATTTCCCGCAGCGAGATAAATGACACGTCGATAACGATAATATCGGGCTTTTCCTCGGGCAGGTAAAAATCACGGATATCGGTTTTTTCGTGCAGCTCGATTTGCGGATTATCGCGGAGGCTCGGATGGAGCTGTTCGGTGCCGACATCTACCGCGAACACTTTTTTTGCTCCATTCCGTAACGCGTAGTCGGTAAAACCGCCCGTGCTGCTCCCGACATCGAGGACGGTTTTTCCCCGAAAGTCGAGTTTTAAAAGCTGGGCGACACTTGCAAGCTTCAGACCTGCCCTGCTAACATACTGGGTTTCGGCGGTAATGGCCAGTTTCGAGGTATCAGAGACAAAATGCCCCGACTTAGTCACTACCTTGCCGTCTACCACCACCTTGCCAAGCTTGATCCAGCTCTCGGCCTGGGAACGGCTGGTGGCAAGGCCTCGCCTCGCCAGCTCTATATCTAAACGTGTTTTCATGGATACATTATTCTTTCTATTTCGCGCGTCACATTAGCGATCGCGGCGTAGGACTGGCCTTTTGTCATAATGGTTAAAATATACGTGCCCCTAGGGTGGGTCACGATGGCGGTATCGTGGATATAATCCCACAAAAAACCGACTTTATCGTACACTTTATCGGACGCAACGACACTGCCCGTAGCAATACCGTATTTATAAGGGTGCCGGCTCAGATTATTCAGTAGTCGATCGCGGTTAGCGCCGCTCACCAGTGTACCATTGTTGAGCCCTATCATGTACTTATTGAGGTCGGCAGCCGTGGTATGCGTGGCGTCCGGCGCAAGGAAAGTCGTTCCGGTACTAAACCCGCGCGCGTAAATAAAGTTATTAATGTACTGGCGGCCAAACTGCGCGATCCAACTTTCGGCGCACGGATTAGTTGATGCCACTGTCATACGATCAAAACACCCCGCCACATCCGTATCAAGCATCGGGTCATTCCAGTGGATCTGGCCCTTATTAATACGGTCAAACAAAACCATCGCCACAAAAAGCTTATACGTACTGCCGCTGGGGATACTCTCGTGCTCACGCGCGGCCGCATACCACTTTTCGCCGCTAAGCTGCTGCACGACAATATGCATGTTCTGTGCGGCAGACACGTCGGATATATACGCCTGGAGCCCTGCTTGTGTGGTGGTATATTTGTGATCGTAGATCACACTCGGAGCGACGGCAACAAAACGCGCCGTCAGATGAACGGCATTGTTTATGAGCAGCTGCGAAGCAAGCTGCTTGGCAAGCTCGTCACTGTTAATTGCCCGACCGCTGGCACCCGTTGTCCGGCTTGCTTCCTGCCCGTCTACCAAGTTGATGTTTGTCTGCCCTGCCTTGGTACCGACTTTTGCGTTCACCGTGGCAAGATATTGCTTTACTTTAGACGTATCAATCGTCAGCGTGACGTTACCCGAGGCATCGGTTGTCAGCAACAACCACGAGGCGATCGTAGTAGAATCTGGCGAAAAATCCTTGGTGTCCGCCGTAATGGTCACCTTACGGCCGATTACCGCCTCGGCCTGCGCCCGGACTTTTGCAAGGTCCAGCATCGTACGCTGTGCCGGCGTCCGC
>Ga0224732_1032_pt2 | contig 11006 bp, 15 predicted proteins | sample IA12soil_GW_FP2_2_FD_161643 | JGI IMG/M metagenome (GOLD analysis project Ga0224732, IMG submission 161643) | Enriched cells from agricultural soil in Iowa, United States - IA12soil_GW_FP2(+) | ecosystem: Environmental > Terrestrial > Soil > Agricultural land | place: USA: Iowa | collected 2017-05-08 | reverse complement strand
CCGACATTCTTCTCCCACCTTCACTACCATTTTTCACCTTATATGTTTATTACAATGGAAAGCAAAAAGACCCACAATTTTTAAATGTATACTTATCAAAAGCATACATATCAAAAAATGTGGGTCTCAATTTCTCCATCACACTATTAACTTATTTAAATATTAATTTACATTGTAAACGTTGTCAATATTTTTTTAGGTCTCTGTTTTAGACGTTGATGTTGAATATTTAAAACCGACCGACATTTTGACATATACCACTTCAGTATTGGCGAGATTTTGTTATTATTATAGTTTGCCAGAGTAATGTTACTACTTCGATCAAACTTCTTATAAATGGAATAAAGCGTTTTAAAAAAGGCTGGCAACAATAAAAAAGTTGTGATAGTATGAAGATAAGTTAATATACGGTAGGAGACTAAGAGAGACCATACAGCATTTTAGTGTTGCACTATTATGCCTGTAGTGGTCTCTTTTTGTTTATCACTGTATAAAAGAATATAATCAATCAACTATATATGGATAATTTATATTATGGGGAGATGATTCAATTGAAAAATAACTTCACAGGAATCAATCGGACTGAATTGCTAGAACAAATGACAAAAAATAAATACGATCTTCTTATTATTGGCGGTGGAATTACTGGTGCAGGTATCGCATTAGATGCCGTTACACGCGGAATGAAAGTAGCATTAGTAGAAATGCAGGATTTTGCTGCCGGAACATCCAGCCGATCTACAAAACTTGTCCATGGTGGATTGCGTTATTTAAAACAATTCGAAATAAATGTAGTAAAAGAAGTTGGTCGTGAGCGGGCAATTGTTTATGAGAATGGACCACATGTCACCACACCTGAATGGATGCTTCTTCCTTTCCATCAAGGCGGAACATTTGGTGCTTTTACCACTTCCATTGGTCTCAAAGTGTATGACTTTTTAGCCCAAGTTAAGAAATCAGAGCGTCGTACTATGCTATCTGCTGAGGAAACACTAAATAAAGAGCCACTTATTAAAAAAGAGGGATTAAAAGGTGGAGGGTATTATGTGGAATATCGTACGGATGATGCAAGATTAACAATTGAAGTTATGAAAGCAGCCGTAGCTCATGGTGCACATGTTGTAAATTATACAAAAAGTGAAAACTTCATCTACAATAATGACAGAAAAATAATAGGTGCTAATGTACGTGATGTACAAACGGATAAAACGTATGAAATATTTGCCGAGAAAGTTGTGAATGCTGCAGGTCCATGGGTGGATCAAGTGCGTGGAAAAGATTACTCCAAAAATAATAAACAACTCAGACTAACAAAAGGCATCCATCTTGTTTTCGACCAATCCGTATTCCCATTAAGGCAAGCAGTGTATTTCGATACTCCGGATGGAAGAATGATTTTTGCGATTCCACGTGATGGCAAAACATATGTCGGAACAACAGATACTTTTTTTGACAAAGATATAACACATCCTAAGATGCTATCATCTGATCGTGACTATGTGATTAAAGCCATTAACTATATGTTTCCAAAGGTTAAAATTGCTCAGGAAGATGTTGAATCTAGTTGGGCAGGTGTCAGGCCACTTATCTATGAACAAGGAAAAGACCCTTCAGAAATATCTAGAAAAGATGAAATATGGGAATCCGATAGTGGATTGATTACAATTGCCGGCGGTAAATTGACAGGATACCGTAAAATGGCTGAAAATGTGGTTAACCTTGTTTCAAAAGAGTTGTCTTCAGCTCACCAAAAAAACTATAAATCCTGCCAAACCATTCATTTACCTATTTCAGGAGGGGATTTTGGAGGTTCTGAAAAGTATCAATTATTTGTTGATCATAAATCTAAAGAAGCGGTCTCATATGGATTAAAGGAAGACGAAGGTCGCATACTTGCTAGTAAATATGGAACAAATGTAGACTATTTATTTCAGTATGCTAAGAAATATAAGGAATTAGAACAAAAGGATTTAACCCCATTTGTATATGCACTGCTTATGTATGGAATTGAACATGAAATGGTAGTAAAACCTGTAGACTTCTTTATTCGCCGCACAGGTTCCGTTTTCTTTAATATTGGATGGGCCAAACAGTGGAAAGATCCTGTCATTGATAGGATGGAAGCGATTTTTAATTGGACACCGGATCAAACAGCAGAATATAAAGCTGACTTAGAAAAGGAATTAAGAGATGCAGTAATCCCTGTAGATCAACAATAGATAATATAGTGAACATTATCAGCAATAAAAAAATCAAAGCGATATCCATGATGAAACTTATTTCATTGGATAGCAGTAAGCGAATAAAAAATGGGAGCTGCCAAGTAATATTAGGCAGCCCCATTTTTTTGTTGGTATTAAGGAAAGTAAAGCATTACATATCAAGAGCCGTTAGTCACAATGAAGAGGGGTTAGATATCACAGAGTCAGCGGTCTTTAAATCAACTGAATGAGGAATAGGTAACTAACTATTCTTTCTATACATCTTGGGTCTATATTTCAGCCTTGAGTCCTACTGTTTATTAAAAGGATCATATAAACGTCTCCTCTAGATAAATGCATAAAAAAACCGTTATTTTGAAAAAAGCAGATCAAAATGACGGTTTTTCCAATTATTTTAAAATACTGATTATTTTTATTGAACTTATGAATCCAATTGTGTAGGAAGAATCGGTTCCTTTATTCTTCCTGTTCAAACTCAAATGAATCTAAATCCAACCACGTTAACACTTCTCGAAGAATGGTATTAATTTTTTTACTTACATAATCCTCTCCGAATATGCGTTTTGCCTTTTCGAGGTCCTCCATTACTTCTTTATCAAGATTAATTATTGGTGTATCGTCTTCAATCGAGTTGTATAATTCAATAACACTTTCCAACCCCTCTTGCATTTTATCTATTGCAACACTAAGATTTTTACTCTCTGTGGTCTCTGCTTTCATGTTTTATCACCTAAGTCTTACGGTATTATGATTGATATATCCTTATAAGTTTCTGCATAACCAGCGAATTCTATTCCAGCAAGGAATATAGGACTACCTCATGTGAAGTACCCGATTTCATAGGTAGTGATGGAAGACGAACCATAGCAACTGCCATTACACAACGTATAATTTTGGATATGGGTAATCCCAAAATGGTACTTACCCTAATTGACGCTTAAATTGTTTACTCGCGAAAAAGTAAGCAATGACCATGATGCCGACGCACCAGGCAAGGGCGATCCAAATATTATTTCCAACAGACCCTTCATACAAGAGGGCGCGAATTGCATTCACGATGGATGTCACTGGTTGATTCTCAGCGAATGCACGCACAATTTTGGGCATAGTTTCGGTGGGGACAAAGGCTGAGCTGATAAATGGCAGGAAAATCAGCGGGTATGAGTAGGCTGTCGCCCCTTCCATAGACTTCGCTGTCAATCCGGGAATAACCGCCAGCCATGTCAGCGCCATTGTAAACATCCCTAGTATTCCCGCTACCGCGAGCCAATGTAGAAAATCAGCGTTGGAACGGAAACCCATTAAGAGTGCGACTAGAATAACCACCACAAGAGTCAGCGCATTGGAAACCAGCGAAGTCAACACGTGAGCCCACAATACCGCCGAGCGCTTGATGGGCATGGTTATAAAACGTGCCATCAACCCGCTCTTTACATCCGTAAATAGCCTTAGGGAAGTGTAAGCAACACCGGATGCAATAGCCATCAGCAAGATTCCCGGCAATAAATAATTGACGTAGTTTTCCGTACCTGTCTGGATTGCACCGCCAAACACGTAGACAAACAGTAGCATCATCATAATCGGTGTAATTGCCACCGTGATAATCGTATCCGGGCTGCGCATAATGTTGCGCATTAAACGTCCTAGTAATACACCTGTTTTGCTTTTCATTTACATTTCCTCCTTTTTGCCGATAATTGCGAGGAAAATTTCCTCCAATGTCGGCTGCTTCTCGATGTACTCCACTTTTGCAGGCGGGATCATCTCTTTAAGTTCAGTAAGAGTACCGGTCGTGATAATTTTTCCGCCATGCAGGATGGCGATACGGTCTGCAAGCTGTTCGGCTTCCTCTAGGTACTGGGTCGTCAACAAGATGGTTGTGCCGCTGCCGGCAAGCTCCTTGACGGTATCCCAGACTTCAATCCGCGCTTCGGGATCAAGACCTGTTGTCGGTTCGTCAAGGAAAATGACTGCTGGCTTGCCTATCAAGCTCATGGCGATGTCCAGCCTGCGCTTCATCCCACCGGAATATTTGTCTGCTCGACGGTTTGCCGCATCAGCCAGTTTGAATTTTGCTAGGAGATTATCGGCGACTTGTGCAGGATTGGAAACTCCCCGCAATTTGGCGATTAACATCAGGTTTTCCCGTCCTGAGAGCATACCATCTAAAGCTGCGAATTGCCCTGTTAGGCTAATGCTTTGGCGAACTTGATCTGGTTGGCGCTGGACGTCAAAGCCGCAAATACCAACTTCGCCGCCATCCGGTTTCATCTGCGTTGAAAGGATGTTAACAGTTGTCGTCTTACCAGCTCCATTTGAGCCAAGCAGCGCATAAATTTCTCCACGCCGCACCTCAAAATCTACCCCCTTTAGGACCACCTTGTCTTTATAGGATTTTTTTAACCCTTTTACAGAAATAACTGCATTATTCATACTTTTTTCCTCCTTATAAGATGTACCTAGCAAAGCTAAATTGACTATAATCTACTCAGTCTGACTGGTAACCTGTATCACTTACTACCAGGCGAAAGTATAACTGAATAACGATGGTGGCAATTCATATTTGTAACCAGCTATTCAGTCGGTAAAATCTAACGAGTTTATTTTTTTCCCAATCGTTTCAAGATACTTTGATTCAAATCTTCACGATACTTGGCAACATAGGTTTTCGCATTTGCCACTAATTCGTCTGCAAAGGACGCCACATCTTCCCCAGTGATTTCCAGCACTTGCCTGCCTTCCGCTGCTCCAGCTTCGAACAAATCGATTAATTCATACTGTATGTGCAGCATATCCATCCCGTTGCCAGCTGTAAATTTCCACATGTAGTTTTGAATTTTCTTAAATACATACTGGTAGTCCTCTGGCAGGGCTTCAACTCTCGCCATCATCATCTTATATTCTTTTTTATCACCAATCATCTTTTTGAACATTTCCATCATGCCATTTTTCCTCCTTTTTTATATAGCTAAAACACTCCCAAAATACCGGATAGAATATCTGGTGAAGCTAGTTTGACTTCAAGAGGTTTATTTTCGATGATACAAAATCCCATTTTTTCCAAAATAATTCGAGTTCCTTACGACCAGCCTCATTAAGAGAGTAAAACTTGCGTGGCGGCCCCATATCTGACGGTTTTTTTTCAATGCTCACCAGTTTTTTCTTCTCCAATCGTACAAGGATAGTATAGACCGTCCCTTCTACGACTTCGGTAAACCCAAGCTCGTTAAGGCGGCGGGTAATCTCATAGCCATAGGTTTCATGGCGGCTGATGATTTCCAACACGCAGCCTTCCAGCGAACCCTTCAGCATTTCAGTTAAATTTTCCATAATCCGATCCACCTCTATTTTGTATGAACTAATACTCAGTATAACATAGTACTGGAGTAAATTTTACTGAATAGCTTCTGGGAACCCATACACTATTTAGTATTACTTATTACAAGTACATCGTAACACCGAGTAGCTAGAGATGTCAACCATTATTATAAAAAATAGTTCAATACCTGCATTAAATGCTATGTAATACTGTATAAATTGATACGGCATTTATTTCATCTAAAGAAAAGAAACAGTTAAATAATTATGGGTCCACGAAAGGTATTGGTAAAGAGCAATTGCTATGGAGCTTGCCAAAGAAGATGTAAATGTTCTAATTAATGGACGAAATTATGAAGAGGCAGATCAAATTATAAATAAAATTAAATTGAACTTCCCTAATACCGCTCCTCAAAAATGCTACTGCAGATTTGTGGATATGGGCAAAGAGAAGCTTTATTTAAAAAACACCCCAATATTGATATTCATTTATTATTACACTAGAGCTAAACTTGATGAAGTTTATTTTAATATATTTAGTAGTTGCACTGTTGTAAGTATTGTAGCGAACTCCTCATTTAAAGTAGCTAGAGAAACATTATGAATTGTCTCAGCATCACAATAATTATCATTTTGGTCTTTTATACCAAACGCAGCTGTTGCATCTGATATAAGATATGTATTAAAACCTAAATTCCCACTCATTCTCGTAGTTGTAGAAACACAATGCGGGGTAGTCAAACCAGTTATTACCACTGTTGTTATATGATTTAATTTTAAAAACTCCTCTAAATTTGTGCCGATAAAACTACTATTAGTTTTCTTAATTATAATTACTTCTTCTTCAATAGGCGCTACCAATTCCTTAATAGTAAACCCCTCATTATTTGGATGGAATAAAGAATTAGGGTTATCAGACTTGTGTTGAATATGTATGACTTGCCAGCCTTTCTCTCTCCAAAATGTTAATATCCTACTAATATTTTCTTCTGCAGTTAGATTGTTTCGACCTCCCCATTTATTATCATCAAAAGCCTTTTGTACATCTATAATAATTAAAGCTCTATTTTCTTTATCCAAGATATTTCCCCCTGACTCTTTCAAATTACCAAAAACCCTTAAAATAGAAAGGGCTATATGTTCCAGTATAGCCCCCTATTAAATTATTAGTTTACTTCCAATGTATTATTATTTTGCCTCTAGTTTCATTATCGCTCCAAAATATTGTGAAGCAGTGGTAAACGTAATAAAAGCACAAAGTTCACTGATTTCCTCTTCTGTGAAACATTCTCTCAATATATTAAACGTGGAATCTGATATATTCCCTTTTTGTTTCAAAAATACTTCTGCAAATCCTACCGCAATAGATATTTTTTCATCAAACTTATCTGTTTCAGGTTTCCCTTTCGCTTTACAATACTCACAGCCATTGCTTTGTGCTAAAGTTCGCCTTACTTGTTCCTTTAACTTAGAAGATAGCTTTCCATCCTGCTCTAACGTATCCCCTAATAAAGACCATGCCTCCATTACTTGTTTGTTATGTCCTAATAGCTTTTGAAAAGGCGTTTGTCCGAAACTGGATTCAACAATTCTTGCCATATAAGACACCCCCTTGTTATATTTAATAATAAGTTAATTATAAAAAATAAAATGCTTTAATCACATTAAATTACAAATAAATTAGCAATAAATTATTTAAATGATTAACAAAATTAGGAGGTTTTATTTAAAAAATGAAAATTGATGATATTGATAAAAAAATAATAGATGAATTACAGAATAATAGTCGTTTATCCATGAGTGAACTTGGAAGAAGAGTGAATCTGTCTTCTCCTTCTGTGACGGAACGAGTAAGACAAATGGAGTCATTTGGAGTAATAAAAAAATATACCTTAGAAGTGGATTATGAAAAATTAGGTTTCCCTATACAGTGCATTGTAGAAGCAACGGTTAAAAATGGAGACTATCAGTCTTTTAGAAATTATATAGAGAGACTTCCAAACGTAGAGTTTTGTTATCGTATAGCAGGAAATGCTTGTTATATGCTTAAAATGCATTTTGAAACGTTAGCTAAAGCTGAAGAATTCATTGATATTGTTAGTCCACTTGCACAAACTGTAACACATTTTATTTTTTCCAAGGTTCAAACAAATATAAGATTTCATATGGACTGAAGATTAAAGCGTATAGTTTAACCATTAAACTACAAAAAGCGTAAAGTAAAAAAAATCATTTAATTTAAAATCTTAGACTAGCATAACCCCGTTCAATTTTAGAACGGGGTTAAAATATAATTTTTTGTAACATACTTCTCTTTTTCTCAAAAATATAACAATAAAGTCGTTTAACTCTATACATTGCTTCACAATATCGCCCAATTGTTGATTCCAATTCTAAATCTAAGCTAGCTACTTCTTTTCCTTCTCGCATTGCAGCTTTTTCAAATGTTTTTTTACCGTGTAGATTTAGATCTGTAATATAATGGTATTAATCTATAATAAGAAAGGAAGAATAGCAATGGGAAAACAAGTATATATTATCCATGGATACGGAGCTTCTCCAGCAAATCATTGGTTCCCATGGTTAAAAGAAAAATTAATAGCAGATGGTAATCAAGTTTCGGTTCTTCACATGCCAAATTCGTCTGATCCCAAGAAAGAAGAATGGTTAAAAACATTGGCCAATAATATAAAAAATTTAGATAACAACACTTATTTTATAACTCATAGCTTAGGCTCCATCACACTATTAAACTACCTAGAACAATTAGATCCTTTACCAAGTTTTGGAGGGGTTATTCTTGTTTCGGGTTTTTCCGAACCATTATCCATCTTACCTTCTCTAGACCCTTTTACAGTTAAAAAAGTGGATTATAAAAAAATTATTTCTGCAACTAATTCACGTGCTGTTATTGCTGCAAAAGATGATCATATTGTTCCTTTTCAATTAAGTAAAAATTTATCAAAACAATTAGATACATCATTTTACCCTGTTGAAAAGGGTGGTCATTTTCTAGAAGATGATGGCTTTATTACTTTTCCATTAGTTTACGATATTTTAAATAATATGATGAAAACTGAATAAATAATAAAGGTATCACCCTTTGTGACACCCCGAAATGGAAAAATGCTCCTAATTAATCTGACTCGCATTAGTATGACTGTTTTTTAATAACTATTATTTTTTAAACGACATTATTGTAAACTAAACAATTTTATTGTTATTTAATCGAAAATGTAGCTTTAAAATAAGATTGATAAAAAACTCTCTTCTCACCCTATACAATAGCAATTAAAAAACCGTTATTTTGAAATAAGATTGTCCAAAATGACGGTTTACTTTTAATTAATTATCAAATTATTATAATAAGGTTTGATCATTTCTTATTGAATCTCTATAAAACAAACAATATTAACAGACCAGTATTAGTTAGAAACTAAAGGAAGGTAGCTGCAAATAGCTCTTCTGAAATTACTTTTATTCCATTTCTTTTTAGTAGAGCTGAAGTGACTCCCATCCCCATAATTTTTTTTCCTATAAATTCACCGTTATATATGGTTAAACTTCCGCAAGATGGGCTATTTTCCTTTAGAACCACTAAAGTTGCATTTAATTTTATAGCTTGTTCTAGCGCAGAATAGGCTCCTTTTATGTAAAGTTGGGTAACATCTTTACCTGATTTTTCAACTACTTTAGCGTTTCCATCCAATACATCTTCTCCGTTACCACCAATTATCTCAGCTGGTTCTCTAGGCGTTGAAAACCCACCAAGTAATTCTGGACATATTGTAATAGCTTTATTTTCTTCTACCAATTTTCTGATTTTATCATTTAAACAATTTGTCCCATTATATCTCACATCTAACCCTGCTAAGCAGGAACTCACCAATATCATATACTAACCCCTTTCTACAATGTCTTCTAATTGAATTTTACCAAATATATTCTTGTTCAACTATCCTCCCCCTTTTATTCAATAAGAAAAAGCCGCCGAAATGGCAGCTGGATTTTAAACTTCTTCACAATTCTTTGTGTAGGAGCATATAAGAAAGACGCCTTCTTATTCAAGAAAAGCGCCTGATTGTGGAAGAACTTAAAACTATACCTTGTTGAATTGTTGACTATCCTGCCAATAGTATAAGTGCATTTCTTCCCTTCAGAATTAAATTATTTAATATTTCTAGTTAGAGCAGCTTATTCAACCTATTTAGGTGTATTCAACATTGATCAACACCTTACTCGATTTAAAAAGGCATAGACTAAAAACGAGCTGCCAAAACTTCTACTTTAAGGTATGGAGTTCCTAAAGCCATAACATAAGCAAGTGTCATTGAGGCTGGAGAATCCTTGTGAAATTTCTTATAGATGTCTACAAACACTTCTTTGTCTACCTTTTCAGTTAACCAAATATTAATTTTGATAATCCACTAGTATCTAAATTCTCACTTTTAAGAAGCCATACAATATTCTCCAAGGAAATCTGAAATTGTTCTTCAACTGAATCAGGGGTATATCCTTCTCTGTCTACTCCTTCTTGACCTGATAGAGTAATTAATTCGGCTCCTTTGGGTACAATCGTAAGGTAACTGTAATCTCCAATTGGCATTGCAATGCCTTGTGGTTTTTTTCTAATTACTTCGGTTTATACTTTTCATTATTGACAATCGCAAGCGTTTGATGATTTTCCCACTTCCCATTAATTTTAACATTTTCTATTGCAATACCCTCTTTATGAAACCCCGCTTTCTCTAGTACCTTCATAGAACGTATATTATGAGGCATTACTCCTGCTTCAATTCGATGTAATTTTAATTCATTAAATCCATAGTCTACAACTAATTTTACGGCCGTTGTCATATATCCCTTCCCATTTTGCTTGCGGTCTAGGGAATATCCAATCCAACAACTCTGATAGTTACCTCTTGCAACCTCAGATAGTGTTACAATTCCAATAAGTTGTTTGCTGTCTGTAAGAAATATCCCAAAAGCATAAACTGAGTCCTGCTCAGCTAGTAAAACCCAATTTTTAATTCGCTCAACTTGCCCATCAAGTGTATAAAACTTTTCATCTTTTAGTGGTGAATAGAGCTGGAAAAAATCTCTATTTTCAACCTCTAACTTTAGTAATTCCTCCGCATCTGAAAATTCCAATTGCCTAATAAATATCTCTTGTGTTTTCTCCATGTTCTTTCCTCCCTCTGAAAATAAAAAAACCACAGAAAAATTTTCCTGTGGTTTTAAATAACATAAATGTATAAATAACCCCCACAGGAAACGACCTGTGGTTTATATCCCACTACTTTAATTAGAGAATCTAATCAAAGGATTTAAGTCGTTTATTTCTAAAATTAGACAGACTTCTCCCATGATTAGCGAACACGAAAAAAACGGCAGTTGAGTACCCTACACCTTTAGATAACCCTAATTCTTTATTCCATCCAAATAATGAGGGGTTTACTATTAAGG
>Ga0224732_1031_pt1 | contig 11128 bp, 7 predicted proteins | sample IA12soil_GW_FP2_2_FD_161643 | JGI IMG/M metagenome (GOLD analysis project Ga0224732, IMG submission 161643) | Enriched cells from agricultural soil in Iowa, United States - IA12soil_GW_FP2(+) | ecosystem: Environmental > Terrestrial > Soil > Agricultural land | place: USA: Iowa | collected 2017-05-08 | reverse complement strand
AGTAGTAGCAGCTGGCGCTTATTTTTATTATGAACATGATCATTTTTTGAAGACGGATGACGCTGTTGTATCCGCGGATATGATGCCAGTAGTAGCATCGAAGACAGGGGTATTAACAGATTGGCAAGTTTCTAATGGTGAAGATGTCTTAAACAAAGATAATGTAGGTACTATCTTTGATGGAAAAAATTCCGTTCCAGTAGATGCACGAATGGACGGAAAGATCATCAAAAATGAAGCGAAGAAAAATCAATTAGTCCAAGCTGGGCAAGTGCTTGCTCAAGAGGCCGATATGGATCACTTGTACATTATTGCTAACATTAAGGAAACAGATTTACAGGATATTGAAAAAGGTGATAATGTGGATGTTACGGTTGACGGAGATTCCGGGGTTGTATTTAAAGGGAATGTGGATGAAATCGGATATGCAACCAATTCTGTATTTTCCGTTCTGCCATCTGATTCTACGGGGAACTATACAAAAGTAACACAAAAAGTCCCTGTCAAAATATCCATCGATCAACCATCGTCAAAAGTGCTACCTGGAATGAACGCAGAAGTAAAAATCAAAAAATAAAAACCTGGGGTGCCAGGCACCGCCCGTGGACATTTCGCAATATTGTCCACGTGTCGTGGACAGTAGAGAAAGTGTGCGTCTGACATGGACACTTTCCTGATTTGTCCACGAGTGGTGCCTGGCACCATTTTGATTTCGCTGCAAATGTTAATGTCCTTAGAGAATTCGGTGTTCTATTTACTGATTGGGTATTTGTTTTTTCGTTCGCGGTTATCGTTTTTGTTAGTCATGTATAGCCCACGTTTCGTTTTCATTTCGTGTCTAAAAGAGCTGTGGGATGTATATTAAAGATAAATTTAGAAAACAAAATGACTTTCCTTATTTTCCTGAATTATGCTTATTTTTTATGTGTGCATGCTCATCTGTAATAGGGAAGGCAGTATCAGCATAAGTGAAATAAAAAACACAAGACAGCATTATAAATATGTCTTGTGTTTATTTATTTTCAAGCAATGCAGTCTGCCTGCTCTTAATGGAATGATTTGCTCTTATAGTGTACTGCTGCCACTTACTAACAAGAATAATCACCGGTAAGGCTATTTGCGGAGAAGATAACGGAAAATCTAGTATTCCGGTTAAACCTAGAATAGGCAGAGAAAATAGAAACCAATCAAATATACTTTTGCTGTGATTATATTTTAACAGTTTCAGGAATTGGTACATGACGATGATGGTTATTGCTATGAATACTACCCCTGCAAGAATTCCAAAATCCGTAAAAAATGCTAAGAAGATATTATGAGCATGTGCTGCATGGTGACCTGTCTGGATTAGATATTCCGTTGGAAATCCAAGTGGTGTCAATCCAAAACTCGGATATTCTTTTATTAATGCAATACTATTCTTCCAAATAAAAATACGCGTCTCTAAATTTTTGAGAATATCATAGCTTCTTGGGATGAAATGGTAAAGCCAAAACCCATTTGCTAACGCAAAGCTCGCGGTCAATAATGTCAATTTCCAACTTAATCTAAATAAGAAAATGCCAAACAAGAATAACATAACACCGAATCCCGAACGAGATCCTGTATCAATGACACCAACAACAATAAACACTAAGAGAATGCAATAAAGAGCGACTTTTTTGTATACCTTCGCCTTCATAGTCTTTAAGAGCTCCGCAAGTAAAAAACCCATTGCAAATACTAATAAAAAGGCGGAATAATTCGGATTGTAGGCAGATCCATATAAACGTTTGTGGCTTAAAAAACCTAATAATTCACTTCCTGTTAAATATCCAAACAGTTCATTGCTCCATCCTGTTTGAAATAGCAGCATACTAACAGTGCCAAATAAAAATTGGTATACACCGCCTAAAATAATCACCCAGCTAAAATGTTGAAGTTGAGTAAATTTTCGTTGGTTCATGCTGAATAAATAAACTCCATAATAACCAACAATGCCTAATGAAACAGAGAGGTAGCTCCATTGCTGCTGTTGGATAGCTGCCCCAATGGTCGACAAAAATATAATAGAAAATAATACGGTAACCATATCAAAAGGAATTTCTCGAGTCCCTTTTATGACCCGATACAATTCTATAGCACCGATAGTAAGCATATATAAAATCCCTATTGGCGGAAGAACGAAAAGCAAAGCTAGAGCGGCAGCAAGTGGCTGTTCTCGAAAATAATAGAAAATAAAATTCCTAATTCTCTTCATATAATTCCCCTTTCATTATGGGTGAGGGGACAGGCTCTTCGTCCCTTGTTTGGGGATAAAGGGATAAAACCCTATCCCGTTTATGGGGTGAAAAGAAAATAGCACCGTAATGTTAGTTTTATAACGGTAAAATCCTATGAACTTAGTTACTTTAAATTGTTTTACTTAATTTACTCTTAAGGAATTATTAAAAATAGATTAAAAATGGTATGGAACTATTAGGAAAATACCCAAAAAGAAATATATCCTTTCTTTTCTCTGAAAAAATCCTTTATTCTTATAGAAGAAGTACAAATGAGAGAGGGATACAGCTTGAAAGAAATATACAGTGAAATTATTCAATTTCGGGGTTCACATTATGAGTTTGGTTTTATGCAAGGGGAAAAGTTGAAGGATTCTCTTATTGTTAAAAATCGAGAGAATCAATGGAAGGTTCGCAAGCCTAGATTCACCGTGGAAGTAGAGGAAGTGAAGCAAGCGATTACCAGATTTGCTCCGGGAGTGTGGGAGGAATTACTTGGATTACAGGCATCCTTACAATGGCCGATGGAGCGTGTATTAATGGAATTTGGTGGCTATCGGTTAGATTATGTTCGGTCTGGCTGTTCGATTTTAACAGGAGATTATTATTTAATCCGTAATTATGATTATCATCCCAAAACATACGAAGGGCGTTATGTCTTTTTTCAACCGACTGATCAAGGATATGCAATAGTGGGGCCGAGTCAGAGGGTTACAGGTAGAATGGATGGCATGAACGAAAAAGGCTTGGCTCTTGGATATAACTTTATGCATCGCAAGAATCCGGGAGATGGTTTTATTTGTTGTATGATTGGAAGATTAATATTAGAAACGTGTGCAAATGTTGACGAGGCAGTTGCTATGTTAAAGGAAATCCCTCATCGTCATTCATTTAGTTACATTGTTTATGATGTCAGTGGCGAGACGTACGTAGTGGAAACATCACCACGAAGGGTAGAGGTTCGCAAGTCTAATGCGTGTACCAATCATTTTGAAATCATGAAGCATGAAAATCCCCATCATTTAGTGGATTCCAATCGGAGATTAGAAATTATGGAGAAACATCGCGATAATCTTGCTGGTGCTCATGATGCTTTCCGATTATTAAACGATTCAGATAAAGGAATCTTTTCCACTTTGTATGGAAGCTGGGCAGGAACTATTCATACAACTGCATATCTGCCAAGAGAAAGAAAGGCTTGGATTGCCTTAGGCAGTGACAAAAAGCCAATCGAATTTGATTTTGCAGCATGGTTGAGTGGAACAGATATTAAGCTAGATAAAATAACCGGAGAAATCGATACAGACATACCGTTTGTGCATATGGACGAAGGTGCAGATTGGTTTCGGCGATAAGTAACTGTCCACACTACGTGTACAAAGTGGCGATTTGTCCATTTGTGGTGCCAGGCACCAAAGGAACAACCCTTTGGTGCAGTTATGGCAATTATTCCTTATCTAACTTACAGACTGTCTTGAGCATGGTTTCAGCCCCGGCCTTTGCATCTTCCTTTGTTGTGAATTCCTGTGGATTGTGACTAATTCCATGCTGAGAACGAACAAAAATCATACCTACAGGAAACCTGTCTTTAAATTGCATCCCATCATGTCCCGCACCGCTTGGCAGGGAAATCACAGGATAGCCCTGATCCGCTATACTCTCTTTTATCGTATTCTGAATCTCATTAGAGCATAATACTGGTGCGACTCTTTGAAGGTCTTCGATGGACAAATCAATTTCACGTTCAGCAGTAATAGTTGCCGCATAATCTTTAATTTCCTTTTCCAATTGGTCGCGAAGTTCCTCTTTCACATCCCGAATATCAATGGTAAACTCTACACTTCCTGGAATAACGTTGACACCGCCTGGAGCGAGAGATATTGTGCCAACTGTTGCAACGGCATTTTCATATTTTTTTGCGAGTTTCTCGGTTTCAGAAATAATCAAGCTGGCAGCCACTAGTGGATCCTTCCTTTGATTCATAGGGGTAGCACCAGCATGCTCTGCTTGGCCGATTAAAGAAAATTTTAACCATAAAGGTCCAGCAATTCCCGTTACCACTCCAACAGGTACATTTTCCTTTTCTAGTACTTTGCCTTGTTCAATATGTAATTCTAAATAGAGTTTGACATCATCCATTCTTGCTTCAAGAATATTCTCTGGACTATACCCCTGCTTTATCATTGCATCATGTAAAGAAACACCATTTGCATCCTTTCTTTGTAAATCTTCTTTTTGCAAATTTCCTGCAACGGCAAGGCTGCCAATCATCCCAAATCCAAATCTTGAACCTTCTTCATCTTTAAAAGCAATCACTTTTACCGGATGATTCAGATGAATATTTTGTTCTTGAAGGGATTGAACCACTTCAATGGCGGTTAATACCCCAAGACTTCCGTCAAACTTACCCCCATTCGGTACTGTATCAAGATGAGATCCTAAAAGGATAGCTGGAAGATCTTTAGATCCAGGTAAAGTACCGATTACATTTCCGACTGCATCAAAGGTGACTTCTAGACCGGCCTCTTCCATGTATTTTTTTACTTGCTCATTTGCTTCATGCTCAACGTCCGTATAAGAAAAACGGGTAACGCCATTATCTGGTGTTTGTCCTATGGAAGATAATTCATGTATTCTTGACCAAAGGCGATTAGAATTCACCATTTATTCCTTCTCCTCTCCAACATTTATACTATTATTACTAGTTCGCTAAAACTTTTTGATATCCTGCGTCTACTGAAATGATAGAAAAGCTATTTATTTATAAAATAGAGGGAATCAAGGTAAAATGGGTGTATCTATTTTTATAAGAAAAGGGGAAGGATAGATGGATTTTATTGATAAAGTAGTTGTTGTTACTGGTGCTGGAAATGGGATTGGAAAGACGGTTGCAATTGAATACGCGAAAAAAGGGGCGAAAGTAGCTATTGCAGAGATCCATCAGGAGGCAGGACAACAAACAGCTGACCAGATCAATCAAAATGGCGGAGAGGCTATTTTTATCCAAACAGATGTAAGGCTGCCAAAGGATATAGAAGATTTATTCTGGAAGGTGTCGCGGGAATTCGGAGGTGTTGATATTGTCATTAACAATGCTGGTGTTTCTAGATGGAAGAGTCCGCTGGAATTAACAGTGGAGGAATGGGATGACATCATTAATACGAATCTTCGCAGTGTGTTCTTATGTACAAGGGAAGCTGCTAAATATATGGAAAAGGGCGGTTCCGTCGTAAATCTTGCGTCTACTCGTGCCCTAATGTCAGAACCTAATTCAGAAGGCTATGCGGCGACAAAGGGTGGTATTGTAGCTTTAACACATGCACTGGCTGTTTCATTAGGAGAAAAAAGGATCCGTGTGAATGCGATTAGCCCGGGGTGGATAGAAACGAGAAACTATGAACAACTAAGTCATGCTGATCATGCCCAGCATCCGGCACAGCGAGTTGGAAAACCAGAGGATATTGCTCGAGCTTGCTTTTATTTAACAAATCCTGAAAATGATTTTGTCACCGGTCAAAATCTTGTCATTGATGGTGGAATGACGGTTAAGATGATTTATGAAGAGTAAATAAATACAAGTCAAATCTAGAGAGTAGGATCTCTAGGTTTTTTTGTTATGGATAAGTTATCTTATCCAACTGACGGCCACAGCGGGAAAACAGCTTCTCTTGTAAGGAATAGCTCCTATAGAGACAAGGCAATAGAACTTGCAGTGTCTACGCACCGTGGACAAATTGGCCGATTGTCCATCGGTGGTGCCTGGCACCATGTGAATGAATGTGCATTTTTTGAGTAACAATAGTTTTGTCAAAGTGTATGCGACAAAGTTAGTTTTCTTCTTTGTTGATAGCGGTACTATTGTGACTTACCATTATATATGTACTATATTAATGAAAGGAAGAGAGCGAATGGCTCAATCTAATATAAAAGTAGCGGTTCAAAAGTTCGGTAACTTTTTGAGCTCTATGGTTATGCCAAATATTTCCGCTTTCATTGCTTGGGGTCTTATAACTGCATTCTTTATTCCTACTGGCTTCACTCCAAATGAAAGCCTTGCCAAAATGGTAAGCCCAATACTTACTTACCTATTGCCGTTATTAATTGGTTATACAGGTGGTAAGCTTGTTCATGATCAACGTGGTGCAGTTGTAGGTGCGATTGCCACCATGGGGGTAATCGTTGGAGAACCGACGGTACCTATGTTCTTAGGTGCTATGATTATGGGACCACTTGGCGGTTATGTTATTAAGAAATTCGACCAATTGATTGAAGGAAAAATTAAAGCCGGCTTCGAAATGCTTGTTAACAACTTCTCCGGTGGTATTTTAGGAGGAGTATTAGCAATCCTAGCATTCTGGGCGATTGGTCCAGCTGTAAAAGTATTAACAGGATGGTTAGTTAATGGGGTAGACTGGCTAGTTGCAACCAATCTATTGCCTTTAACAAGTATCATTATCGAACCTGCTAAAATCTTGTTCTTAAATAATGCCATTAACCATGGTGTATTATCACCTATCGGTATTGAACAAGCAAAAACAGCAGGTAAATCTGTTCTATTCTTGCTTGAAGCAAACCCTGGACCAGGTATTGGTTTATTATTAGCTTATTGCTTCTTTGGAAAAGGAACAGCCAAAAGATCTGCACCGGGTGCTGCTCTTATCCAATTCTTTGGAGGTATTCATGAAATATACTTCCCATATGTATTAATGCGTCCGTTATTATTCATCGCCGTTATCCTTGGTGGTATGAGTGGTGTATTAACATTAGTTCTTTTAGGTGGTGGACTACTTGCTCCAGCATCACCAGGAAGTATTATCGCCGTTCTTGCCGTAACTCCGCATAGTGCAAGTGCTTATATTGCTAACATTGCAGGGGTTCTTGTAGCGGCAATTGTATCCTTTATTGTTTCAGCTTTAATTCTTAAAACAGGTAAACAAAAGGATGAAGATATTGAAGAAGCAGCAAGAAAAATGCAAGAAATGAAAGGAAAGAAAAGCTCCGTTGCAGGCGTGTTTGCTGGGGACCAAGGAAAAATGCCTGAACATGTAAGCAAAATTGTTTTTGCATGCGACGCAGGGATGGGATCCAGTGCAATGGGAGCATCACTTCTTCGCAAAAAGGTAAAAGAGGCTGGTTTAAATGTTTCCGTAACGAACACAGCTATCAGTAACTTGCCTTCAGATGCGCAAATAGTTGTAACTCAGGAAGAATTGACACCAAGAGCGAAAAATAAACTTCCTAATGCTTATCACGTATCGGTAGATAATTTCTTATCTAGTCCGGAATATGATAAATTAATTGATCAGCTGAAAAATGGCGATACAAATGAATTGAACGAAGTTGTTGAGGATGCAGAAGACAATGCTCCGAGACCGGAAGATACTCCTGATAGCAACGATGGATTGTTATTAGAGAAAAATATCTTCCTTAACCAACAATTCGCAAATAAGGAAGAAGCAATTCGCTTTGCTGGTAGAGCACTAGTGGACTCAGGATATGTGAAGGAAAGCTATATTGAGGCAATGATTGCCCGCGATGCGATGACTTCTACGTATATGGGAAATGATGTAGCTATACCACATGGTACAGAAGAAGCGAAAAAAGACGTTCTTCAATCAGGTTTCACAGTATTACAAGTGCCAGATGGTGTTGATTTTGATGGTAATAAGGTGCGTTTAATTTTCGGTATTGCCGGTAAAGATGGTACCCATCTTGAAATCCTGTCGGGAATTGCAGTAACATGCTCCGACATGGAAAATATCGAGAAAATGGTTGCCGCTAAATCAGCAAAAGAAATCATGGATATTATCAACGATAAAAAATAATGATCCCACAGAATAGAAAAGCTGCAGCATCCCTGCGCTTTTCTATTCGTTATTTAGGGTGCCAGGCACCACTCGTGGACAAATCGGTAAAGTGTCCGCGCAGGGTGGACAGTTTGATGAAACATGTAATGAATAAATTTCCTGAAATGATGGTGTAAATATGTTTATTACCTCAAGGGAAAAAGCAATCATCGAGTTGATTATTAAAACATCCGGGAAACACACGGCTTTTTCTATAGCTACATTTTTAAATGTAAGTGTGCGTACAATTCAACGGGATTTAAAATCGATTGAAAAAATCTTGGAACCATTTCACCTTCAATTAATAAGAAATCCTAATGCGGGTTTAGTAATAGAGGGGAAAAACGAACAAATTTTTCGATTGGTTCAGCATCTTACCGGCAGTCATCCTGTGGACGAAACACCTCAGGAGAAAAAACTTCGGCTGTTTTTAACATTAATAAAAGATGTGGAGTCATTTAAAATTCAAGTTTTAGCAACGACTTTAGGTGTAAGTGTTACTACCTTGTCTACCTATCTCGATGAATTAACGGAATGGCTGAAAAATTTCGATCTTGAACTTACTCGGAAACGAGGTGTTGGCGTTGAATTTCACGGATCAGAAGAAAATAAGCGAAAAGCATTGGCCAGCTATTTCTTGCTTTATTTTAATGAGGATTTAATTGAGAGCCTATTTTTATTAGAAAAGGGAAAGGGCTCAGAACAAAAAATACTGCATTTTTTTGATGCAGAGTATTTATTGGAAATTGATCGAGTTGTAAATGACACGTTAAATTATCGACATTCGCGATTAGCAGACACTGATTATATTGGATTAATTATTCAAATATGCATTACGGTCCAAAGGACAAAAGATGGATTTCTTATGGAGAATGAAGGCAGTTTATTCAATGAGCAATCCGAAGAATACATTCTCATGGAGGAAATTTGTAAAAAACTGCAAGCATCTCTTTCTATATCGTTTACATATGCCGACAAACGTTTATTAGCATCTATTTTAAAAGGATCCAAGCTACAGGAAGTAGAAACTGTGCCATATGACAGTGTTGTATTAGGGCAAATGATCAAAAATATGATTCAATATGTCTCTTCTCAACTTCATGTCGATTTAACAAGGGATTTTTCCTTATTTCATGGATTACTTTCCCATCTAGAACCGTCACTTTTTAGAATTAAGCAGAATATAGGGCTATTTAATCCATTAACGGAAGAGATAAAGCGAAAATACCCAGTGCTATTTCTTGCAGTGAAAAATAGTGTTGAGAAGGAATTTAAAGATATTGAGCATTTTCCAGAAGATGAAATTGCCTTTATTGTTCTTCATTTTGGTTCAGCACTGGTGATGCGGGAAGAAGAAATGATGATTAAGGCACTCGTTGTCTGCCCGACGGGGATTGGAACCTCGAAAATGCTCGCCAGTCGGATTAAGAAAGAGATAACGGAAATTGATTCGGTAGAAATTAAATCAATTAAAGAAATTCAAAACAGGGAAAGCTTACAGCCATTTGATGTCATTATTTCCACCGTCCGCCTTCCATTTATTCGTAAGGAGTATATCTTAGTTAATCCTCTCTTAAGTAATGAGGATATTACCGCAATTAGGGGCTTTTTGCAAAAAAATATCGGCAATTTAACGAAGAATAATCAATATACGGGTAAAACAGGTCCTGTCGTATCAAGAAAAACTAAACCAACATTAACGGACTTGCTTCAGGAAATGAAGGTCATTGAAACAAGTATTGAATCTATTATGAACCATTTTCGTGTTTATCGAAATCTTAGCCCGAATGGATATAAAGAGAATATGAGTGAAATGCTAAGAATTGCGGAAAAGGAGAGTCTGCTCACCAACCCCGAAAGTGTAATGGAAACATTATTGGATAGGGAAAAAAAGGGCGGTCTTGGAATTCCTGATACTGGAATGGGTCTTTTCCATTGTCGAAGTGAACATGTACGAGGGCTTATTTTTCAAATCTCTCATTTAGATAAAACGTGTATGGTAAAAGGAATGGATGGCAATGATATGCCCATGAAAAGCCTATTATTAATGCTTGCTCCTGAGGATTTAAGTACAAGAGAACAAGAAATTATCAGTCTGCTCAGTACAAGTTTAATTGAAACAAAAGAATCGATCATGATTTTTTCATCTGGAAACGAAGATATTATTCATACAAAGTTGGAATCCATCTTTTTAGAATATCTTCAAACAAATTTTATAAAGGAATGATTGGAATGAAACAAGTAGTACATTTTGGTGCGGGGAATATTGGAAGAGGATTTATCGGTGCTCTTTTCTCACAATCAGGTTATCATGTAACCTTTGTGGACATTGCAGATCAAATTATTGACCAATTAAATGCTGAAAAGCAATACACCGTTAAATTAGCAACGGATCAACAAGAATCCATGACGATTACGAATGTTTCAGGGTTAAATAATATGAAACAAGAGAGCGAAGTAGTGGAAGCTATTAAAGGTGCAACATATTTAACAACTGCAATCGGTCCAACTATTTTGCCGAGAATTGCTCCTTTAATTGCAAAAGGTTTAGCCGAAAGAGTGAAGGCGAATGATGAAAAAATATATGTAATCGCATGTGAGAACCAAATTTCTGCGACGGATTTATTGAAGGGATATATTTTAGAAAACCTTGATGAAGATACAAAATCAAAATTAGAAGGCAAGGTATTCTTCTTCAATTCTGCCGTTGACCGTATCGTACCTATTCAAAATAACCAAGGATCACTGGATGTATTGGTAGAACCATATTTTGAATGGGTAGTGGAAACGACAGAAGAAATACCTCCTGTTGAAGGTATGAAAATTGTGGCAGATCTTGCACCATTTATTGAACGAAAATTATTTACAGTTAACACTGGGCATGCTGTAATTGCATACCTTGGATACTTAGGAAATAAATCGACTATTGATCAAACGCTTGCTGATGGAGCAATTGAGAAACAAGTGAAAGCAACACTTGGTGAAACAGGTGCCTATTTAATTAAGCAATATAATTTAAAT
>Ga0224732_1022_pt1:0-7500 | contig 11267 bp, 3 predicted proteins | sample IA12soil_GW_FP2_2_FD_161643 | JGI IMG/M metagenome (GOLD analysis project Ga0224732, IMG submission 161643) | Enriched cells from agricultural soil in Iowa, United States - IA12soil_GW_FP2(+) | ecosystem: Environmental > Terrestrial > Soil > Agricultural land | place: USA: Iowa | collected... | reverse complement strand
TCGAGTGACTCTGCGCCGAAAATGTAACGGGGCTAAACACACCACCGAAGCTATGGCTTGATGCGTATGCATCAGGGGTAGGGGAGCGTTGTATACAGCGTTGAAGGTATACCGTAAGGAGTGCTGGAGCGTATACAAGTGAGAATGCCGGTATGAGTAACGAAAAGATCAGTGAGAATCTGATCCGCCGAAAGCCCAAGGTTTCCTGAGGAAGGCTCGTCCGCTCAGGGTAAGTCGGGACCTAAGGTGAGGCCGACAGGCGTAATCGAAGGACAACAGGTTGAAATTCCTGTACCACCGTAAACCGTTATGAGTGATGGGGTGACGCAGGAGGGTAGTGACGCGAGCTGATGGATGCTCGTCCAAGCAGTGAGGCTGGTGTGTAGGCAAATCCGCACACTTTAAGGCTGGGCTGTGATGGGGAGGGAAAATTATAGTACCGAAGGTCATGATCTCACACTGCCAAGAAAAGCCTCTAACCAGGTGAAGGTGCCCGTACCGCAAACCGACACAGGTAGGCGAGAAGAGAATTCTAAGGCGCGCGGAAGAACTCTCGTTAAGGAACTCGGCAAAATGACCCCGTAACTTCGGGAGAAGGGGTGCCCCGGTAGTGTGAATAGCACGAGGGGGCCGCAGTGAAAAGGCCCAAGCGACTGTTTAGCAAAAACACAGGTCTGTGCGAAGCCGCAAGGCGAAGTATACGGGCTGACGCCTGCCCGGTGCTGGAAGGTTAAGGGGAGCGGTTAGGGAGCAATCCCGAAGCTGTGAACCGAAGCCCCAGTAAACGGCGGCCGTAACTATAACGGTCCTAAGGTAGCGAAATTCCTTGTCAGGTAAATTCTGACCCGCACGAATGGCGTAACGACTTGGGCGCTGTCTCAACGAGAGATCCGGTGAAATTTTAATACCTGTGAAGATGCAGGTTACCCGCGACAAGACGGAAAGACCCCATGGAGCTTTACTGCAGCTTGATATTGGATTTGGGTACGATCTGTACAGGATAGGTGGGAGCCTAAGAAACCTGAGCGCCAGCTTGGGTGGAGGCGCCGTTGGGATACCACCCTGATCGTATCTAGGTTCTAACCTGGTACCGTGAACCGGTATGGGGACAGTGTCAGGTGGGCAGTTTGACTGGGGCGGTCGCCTCCTAAAGAGTAACGGAGGCGCCCCAAGGTTCCCTCAGAATGGTTGGAAATCATTCGAAGAGTGCAAAGGCAGAAGGGAGCTTGACTGCGAGACCTACAAGTCGAGCAGGGACGAAAGTCGGGCTTAGTGATCCGGTGGTACCGCATGGAAGGGCCATCGCTCAACGGATAAAAGCTACCCTGGGGATAACAGGCTTATCTCCCCCAAGAGTCCACATCGACGGGGAGGTTTGGCACCTCGATGTCGGCTCATCGCATCCTGGGGCTGAAGTAGGTCCCAAGGGTTGGGCTGTTCGCCCATTAAAGCGGTACGCGAGCTGGGTTCAGAACGTCGTGAGACAGTTCGGTCCCTATCTGTCGTGGGCGTAGGAAATTTGAGAGGAGCTGTCCTTAGTACGAGAGGACCGGGATGGACGTACCGCTGGTGCACCAGTTGTTCCGCCAGGAGCATGGCTGGGTAGCTACGTACGGACGGGATAAGCGCTGAAAGCATCTAAGCGTGAAGCCCCCCTCAAGATGAGATTTCCCAGTATGTAAGACCCCTTGTAGACGACGAGGTAGATAGGTTGGAGGTGGAAGTGCAGCAATGCATGGAGCTGACCAATACTAATCGGTCGAGGGCTTATCCAATAAACATAAAATGTAGATTCGTTTCGTATCTAGTTTTCAGGTGATCAAAACACTTGAACGTTTGGTGGCGATAGCGGAGGGGTTCCACGCGTACCCATCCCGAACACGACCGTTAAGCCCTCCAGCGCCGATGGTACTTGGACCGAAGGGTCCTGGGAGAGTAGGACGTTGCCAAGCGGTATATTCCCTGATAGCTCAGTTGGTAGAGCACTCGACTGTTAATCGAGTTGTCACAGGTTCGAGTCCTGTTCGGGGAGCCATTTGCTCTCATAGCTCAGTAGGTAGAGTGCATCCATGGTAAGGATGAGGTCACCGGTTCGATCCCGGTTGAGAGCTCCATATTTGTGGCCCGTTGGTCAAGGGGTTAAGACACCTCCCTTTCACGGAGGTAACATGGGTTCGAATCCCATACGGGTCACTTACTTCTTTTGTTCCACATAAGGTTCGTCGGATGTACTTTCGTTGGGACAAGCTTTGCTGCCTTTAAACGAAGGAAAGATCCGGACGGGTCATCGTGTGTTTTAATGGATACATAGTTTGCATGGAGGCTTAGCTCAGCTGGGAGAGCACCTGCCTTACAAGCAGAGGGTCGGGGGTTCGATCCCCTCAGCCTCCACCATTCATGATATGAAATACTTAAAATTGGGCAGACTATAGTTATTCGTAACTTTGGGGATTAGCCAAGCGGTAAGGCAACGGACTTTGACTCCGTCATGCATAGGTTCGAATCCTATATCCCCAGCCAGTGAGAGCCATTAGCTCAGTTGGTAGAGCACCTGACTTTTAATCAGGGTGTCGAAGGTTCGAGTCCTTCATGGCTCACCAGTTTTATTTACAAGTTTTGCGCGTGTGGCGGAATTGGCAGACGCACTAGACTTAGGATCTAGCGTCTTTGACGTGGGGGTTCAAGTCCCTCCACGCGCACCATTTGTTTAATGCGGACGTGGCTCAGCGGTAGAGCATCGCCTTGCCAAGGCGAGGGTCGCGGGTTCGATTCCCGTCGTCCGCTCCATATGCGCCCTTAGCTCAGCTGGATAGAGCGTTTGACTACGAATCAAAAGGTCAGGAGTTCGAATCTCTTAGGGCGCGCCATTTAACTGTTTTACAATAGATATCGGGATGTAGCTCAGCTTGGTAGAGCACCTGGTTTGGGACCAGGGGGTCGCATGTTCGAATCGTGTCATCCCGATACGCATGCACAGCTTCGTGCAAGTCATGATTGTTTCAAGGCTTGCACGGGGATCTGCGGGTGTAGTTCAATGGTAGAACTTCAGCCTTCCAAGCTGATAGCGTGGGTTCGATTCCCATCACCCGCTCCATACATAAAACATAACGCCGAGAGGCGTTTTTTTGTTTAGAGCGGTAGTGTGGGAGAGAACCTACGCAGCGTGGGTACCACCGTCCGTGCCGGCTTCATTTGATGAAACCCGCTCAGGACGCGCGTCAACAGCTACCTCTGTGGCGGGCCGAAGGCACGCTTTTTAATCGAGATGTTGAGTATCACCCGCTCCATACATAAAACATAACGCCGAGAGGCGTTTTTTTGTTTAGAGCGGTAGTGTGGGAGAGAACCTACGCAGCGTGGGTACGACCGTCCGTGCCGGCTACACTGAAGGAACCCGATCAGGACGCGCGTCAGCATCTACCTCTGTGGCGGGTCGAAGGTCCGCTTTTAAATTTGAGATGCCCTCAAGGGCTGTTATGCACGATTACAAGGTATCTCTCTGAGGCTTTACCTGATTGCCTCTATAACCGCCTTATTTGCCCCTCTAGCCCTTTTAAATGGAGGGTTAATAACCACATGATTGCATTCTTAGAAATCTTTATTATGCCTAGCTAAAAACAATCTAATATTGGGTATGCCCATGATTCCTTTATATGTGTTCTATGTTGATCAATGAACTAACATCTATATGAACAAGAGAGTACAGTTAAATCATCTGCTGTTAATGATAAGGTCCAAAGACATTTTTCGTTAAACTAACCTCATGTTAAATATTAACGAGATGATTTGTTTAAAGAGTTAACTAACGTGGTAAATAGTGGATGAAGCATCTGGGCTATGCATAAATAAACTCAATGCGGTATTTTATTTAGAATGAAAACCGCCGTATTATCCATAACATCTGGTAAACCATATGTCAGGAATTAGGCATGACTGAATGAAAATACATATTTTACATCGTGTTTTTACACGAAAATCTGCGCTTTATTTAATAAAAGTGCAGATTTTCGATGTGATTTATTGTATGATGTTAAGAAAGTATGAACAAAGAGAAAGCAATACAGACGGGATAGAGACGGGAGGAGTAGCATGACTGAACTTACGGTAACCGCGAACAAAAGCAATTCAAACAACTTGCTGCGGCGTGACGTGCGATTCTTGGGGAACATACTCGGGGAAGTGCTTGTCCATCAAGGGGGCAATGAACTCTTAGATATCGTTGAGAAGATCCGTGAAACAAGCAAATCTTTACGTTCTGTTTTTTTGCCTGAATTGTATGAAGAATTCAAAAATATGGTTGAAACCATTGAGCATGATATTCGCCATCAGGTGATTCGTGCTTTTGCGATTTACTTCCAGCTTGTGAATATAGCCGAGCAAAATCATCGGATCCGCAGAAAACGGGACTATGAGCGCTCTGCTGGAGAAAGTGCTCAGCCCGATTCGATCGAGATGGCCATCAAGGAACTGAAAGAGCGGAACTTTACGGTCGAAGAAGTTCAGGACATTATTGAGAGCCTGTCCTTGGAACTGGTAATGACCGCCCATCCGACGGAAGCCATGCGCAGAGCGATTCTGGATATTCATAAACGGATTTCCGAAGATGTCATGCTGCTGGACAATCCGACTCTTACGTTCCGCGAGCGCGAACAGCTTCGGGAGAAGCTGCTGAACGAAGTCATTACGCTGTGGCAGACGGATGAGCTTAGAGCCCGTAAGCCTACGGTACTGGATGAGGTCCGGAACGGAATGTATTACTTCCATGAGACGCTGTTCCACGTTCTGCCTGACGTCTATCAGGAATTGGAACGCTGCTTGACCAAGTATTATCCGGGACACCTCTGGCACGCGCCTACGTACCTGAAATTCGGCTCATGGATCGGCGGCGACCGTGACGGTAACCCATCTGTGACGGCCGAAATCACTTCGCAGACGCTTCGTATGCAGCGCAAGCTGGCTATTCGGGAATATCAGCGCATTTTAGTTGAATATATGCAGTATTTGAGCTTCAGCACTTCCATAGTAGAAGTTTCCAAGGAACTTCAGGATTCCATTGAACGGGACCGTGCAAATGTAACCGTTACAAAAAGGGATATTTGGAACAATGCGAAGGAACCATACCGTATCAAATTGGTTTACATGATGGAGAAAATCGCGAACGTTCTGGACGACAGTAAAAAAGGAACAGCTGAGTCCTACGCTTCGCCAGCGGAGTTTATTGAAGACCTGAGCATTATTGACCGCAGTCTTCGCTTCCATTTTGCGGACTATGTAGCAGATACTTATATCAAGAAGCTAATTCGCCAGGTGGAGCTGTTCGGGTTCCATACGGCGGCGCTGGATATCCGTCAGCACAGCCAGGAACATGAGAATGCGATGAAAGAGGTCCTGGAGAAGAGCAACATTACGCCGGACTATGCAGCGCTTTCCGAAGAGGAGAAGATTGAGCTGCTCACGAAGCTGCTGAGCGAACCGAGACCGATCTCGTCGGTATATCAGGACTACAGCCCAAGCACCAAAGAGTGTCTGGATGTATTCCGGGTAGTCAAGGAAGCACAGCAGGATTACGGTAAAGATTGCATTACCAGCTACCTGATCAGTATGGCTGAAGGAGCCAGTGACATTATGGAAGTCATGGTCTTCGCCAAAGAAGTCGGGCTGTTCCGGCAAGTTCCGGATGGTACCGTAGAATGTACATTGCAGGCGGTTCCGCTGTTCGAGACCATAGAGGACCTGCACGCCGCTCCGGAAATTATGAGACGGCTTTTCAAACTGCCGATTTATCGTCAGAGCATTACGGCCCGGAACGACCTTCAGGAAATTATGCTGGGTTATTCCGATAGCAACAAGGACGGCGGCGCGGTTACAGCCAACTGGGAACTGCGGGTTGCTCTGAAAGAGCTGACGGCTGTCGCCAGCGAGTTCGGCATTAAGCTGAAATTTTTCCACGGACGCGGCGGATCGTTGGGTCGCGGTGGCATGCCGCTGAACCGGAGCATTCTGGCTCAGCCTGCTTCTACCATCGGCGGAGGCATCAAGATCACCGAGCAGGGTGAGGTCATTTCCTCGCGCTATTCGCTGAAGGGCATTGCTTACCGCAGTTTGGAACAGGCAACATCGGCGCTGGTGACGGCAGCAATCAACGCGCGTTCGCCGGAAGAGGATGACGCAAACGAAGCCCATTGGGATGAGATTGTGCGCGAGATGTCCGAGGTTTCCCGGAATAAGTACCAGGATCTGATCTTCCGTGATCCGGATTTCCTGGCATTCTTCAAGGAATCCACGCCGCTTCCTGAAGTCGGAGAGCTGAACATCGGTTCGCGTCCTTCCAAGCGGAAGAATACCGACCGTTTTGAAGATCTGCGCGCCATTCCGTGGGTGTTCTCGTGGACCCAAAGCCGCTATCTGCTTCCTGCATGGTACGCCGCGGGTACAGGCCTTCAGAGCTTTTATCAGAACAAGGAAGAGAATCTGAAGGTGATGCAGGAGATGTACGAGAAGTTCTCCTTCTTCACTTCATTGATCGATTCCCTTCAAATGGCGATCGCCAAGGCGGATATGGTCATCGCCAAGGAATACGCTGGCATGGCCCGCAACGATGAGGCGCGCCGCCGTATCTTCGGACTGATTGAGGAAGAGTTCAAGCTGACATCAGAGCTGATTTTGAAAATTACAGGACAAAAAGAAATTCTGGATAATGTGCCTGTCATTCAGGAATCGATCCGTCTCCGCAATCCTTATGTGGATCCGCTCAGCTATTTGCAGGTACAGCTGCTCAGCGAGCTCCGCGGACTGCGCGAACAGGATGAGGATAATGCAGAATTGCTGCGTGAGGTTCTGCTCACGATCAACGGCATTGCCTCGGGACTCCGGAACACAGGCTGATGATACGATTACTTCAATAAGCATCCCTGAAGCCAGAATAGGAAAGCTCAGTGCCTGAATTCCAGGCGCTGCGGCTTTCCTATTGTTCTGTTATACGGCTTGTCTTGCTTTTTAGAGAGACTTCATTTACGATTTGAATGGAAAAATAAATTGTTGTCGTACCCATCAGCAAGTCTGGGGGAATCTTGATGGAAAATATAGAAAACCGGCTGACAAAACTGGCTCTGAAAGGAGACCAGCGGGCGTTTGCCGAAATTGTGGAACTGTACAAGGACAAAATTTATCATCTGGCTTACAGGATGCTGAACAACCGCCACGAAGCTGAGGACGTCGTTCAGGAGACTTTTTTACGCGTATATAAAAATTTGGACAGGTATGACCAGAATCAGAAATTCTCCACATGGATTTACCGCATCGGAACCAATTTATGCATCGACCGGCTGAGGAAAAGGAAACCGACCTATTCCCTCGATGCTGAGATGAACGACCAGGAAGGTATGGACGGGTATTCGATGATTCCAAGCGATAACCGGACGCCTGAGAGCGAGACGCTGATCTCGGAGACGCAGCAGATCATTTACGAAGCGATCGAGAGCCTTCCGGCGAAGTATAAGT
>Ga0224732_1029_pt1 | contig 11336 bp, 8 predicted proteins | sample IA12soil_GW_FP2_2_FD_161643 | JGI IMG/M metagenome (GOLD analysis project Ga0224732, IMG submission 161643) | Enriched cells from agricultural soil in Iowa, United States - IA12soil_GW_FP2(+) | ecosystem: Environmental > Terrestrial > Soil > Agricultural land | place: USA: Iowa | collected 2017-05-08 | reverse complement strand
TACCGGGCGTACATGTCATGAATGTACTGCTCGATCCCGCGGGAATCGCAAACGAGAAGGTCCGCGTGCTTCACCATCAGCCGCTCGGACCACTTCCAGTAGCGTTTGACGGGTGCGCTCCATTTTCCCCGTTTCCATTCATGACCGTCAGGATTGACGAACACAGCAACCCCCAGCTTTTCGAGCTGCCTCTTTAGAATATAGAAAACAGGGCCGATCCGGCAGGCCAATACATAAACGATGCTGTTCTCAAGCCGATGGGTTTTGATATATTTCAGGCACTCCAGCAGGCTGAGCACATCGTAGACGACCGCCCTTGCGCTCCCCATCTTCGGTGTGTGCACCGGAAAGCAGCGCGCATCCTGATACATAAATTCCTCTGCTTTGCGGTCGGACAGGCAGGCGACATGATACTTTGTATCCCCGTCGGTCTTTCTTCCGGTCAGATGGTCGACGAAGGTCTCAAACCCGCCGTACTTCGCCGGTATTCCTTTCGAGCCAACGATAAACACGTGCTTCATTTGACCACGACCTCTTCTCCGATTTGAAGATACCATTCATAGATATCCTGGGCATGACGCTGCATGGACAAGTCCAGATCGATGTTCACGATGCTGCGGTTCGCCGCAGTCAGCAAATGCCGATTGGCCAGCAGGTGTGTAAGACGCTGCGCCAGATCCGCGGGATCAGGCTCAAAAATCCATCCGTTGACTCCGTCTGCGATCATATCCTTCACGCCCGCCTGTCTGGAGACCAGCACCGGTACCCCGTGCGACAGCCCTTCCAGCCCGACGAAACCGAACGTTTCCTTCCATATGCTGGGGACGATCAGCAGATCGGTTTCCGCGAAAATTCCGGCAAGCTCATCCGGTTCGTAGCGGCCATGAAAAGTACTGTGCTCGGCAGGTGGTGCCGAAGCCGGGATGCCGTCATTTCCGTAAACGTGAAGATGCCAATGGCCCGTATGGGTATCCGGCAGTTGATCCAGCGCCTCCTGCAGCAGGAAAAATCCTTTATAGCGGTCAACCGGACCCAAATAAGCGATGCGCAGGGGTTCATCTGCGGAAGGAAATGATTTTAAGACTCTCCGGTCGGCCATATGCCGGTGGCGGATGGACAGGACTTTTCCTTTCACGTTCAGGTAAGCCGTAAAAATCTCCTTGGCCACCTGGCTGTTAAAATGAAATTCGTCGATCATTTGATACATTTCCAAGTAATAGCTTCTGAGCTCTTTGTATTCGTTGGCCCGTTCCGGATGAATCATAGGCTTGGAATCCCCCGCTTTCCTAGGCATATGGCTGGAAGTGCTGGAAGTGCTGGAAGTTCGTTTTTTCACGGCCCTGCGGGCCTTTTGCAAAATCCAGCTGTTTTTCAAGCGCCTGTAGCTGTTGGACTGCATCATGTAGATCATGTGCGGCGAATATGCATGCTGGTTGCAGGAAATGCAGCTCTTTCCCTGGTCAAAATCGTCGCAGTGGTCTCCTGCCGCATTCAGGAGGTTAACCTTGGGGCAGATGCCGAAGTAGTCGTGCGACGTATATACCGTCCGGATTCCCAGCGCTTTGGCCGCCTCCAAGAGTTCTTTATGGATTCCCATCAAAGTGTGAAAATGGATCAGATCCGGCTGTACTTCCCGGAGCAGCTCAAGGAATACCTCCGGATCCCCGGCTCGGGAGAATGCGGGTGGACGGCCGATCCCTCCGAGAAGGGGAACCGGAAGCGGATTGAGGATCTCGTATACGCCGATGCCCTCATACGGAGGGTTTGGCTTTGTTTTCATTTTTCCGGACCAAGTATAACGCCCCGGATACAGCAGGCTGACTTCATGCCCCTGCTGCAGCTGGGACAGCATGAGATCGACGCTGTATTTCGTCAGTCCGCCTGTTCGGTATGGGGGCAATCCGAGGGTGACATGCAGCAGTTTCATGACTTCAACTCCAAGGTCCCCATGCTCTGAACGCCTGCGGTAGGCAGATTCTCAGCGGGAACAGGATTTGGGCTGCGGCTGTGCCGAAGCAAATAGGGATTGGCTATGATGCCATACACAATCCAATTGACCGGATTCGTAAAATATCCGCCGGCGATTTGGTAGCTGACAATAAAGAAGAGAAGCGCGTATTTCAATATTTTTTCTTCCGGACGAACCGGAAGGATCAATGACAGGAAGAAGACTGCGAGGAGAAGGAGCATCAGCCATCCTCCCTCGGCCATGGCGTACATGAAGGAGTTGGAGATGACATCCACCAGCCCGAAGCCGGCATAGGTGTTATGGATCGTGTCCGTGTTCAGATTGCCGAAACCGATGCCGAAATAATGTGTGTCCAGCAGCATCTGTTTCATGACGCGAAAGCTGACGTTGAACCGGTAGACGACCGACCCGTCATTTCCGTTCACGATATCGTTAAAGCGGAGATAGAAGCTGTTATTGCTGTTCACGACCGCCAGCACACTAAGAACCGCCAGAAAGGTCAGGGCAATCAGCCCAAGCACCCGGACCGTGCTGAAGTTTTCCTTCAAATAAAATAAGTACATCACGACACAGGCCAGTGACAGGCTGAACATCCCGCCCATGCCGGCCGAAAGCACCACGATGACCAGATTCGCGCCGATCAGCGCAAAGTGGAGAAGATTCCTGGACCCTGAATTTTCCCGCAGGGCAAAGAAAACGAGCAGCAGGACCAGCAAGGCGGCATGAAAAGAGGCTTCGCTCGGTTCGAAGTACAGGAGCGACAGCCTCGTTTTTTGATAAATATTGACCGTTTCGTCCAATCTCCACAGCCATTCCGTTTTAAACGCCAGGCTGACGGCAAGAAGGAATACATGAAGCAGGGAGGAATAGACGGCCATTTTTCTCCATACCGGTAACGGAATTTTCGATTCCTTGATTTGGATGAATAAAAAGACGTTCAGAAAGATTTTCGCGACGTTAATCACCAGTCTTGGAATCTCGATCTGGTCGTTCAGTACGATCTGCAGCAGCGCATACAGGACGACAAGGTAGATGTAACCCAGTGCTTTGACCGTCAGCCGTTTGTTTTTATAGATATCCGCGAAAATCAGGACAAGGCTGAGTAAGTACAGCAGGTCCAAATTGGCGGACAGCAGTTCATGCAGCACGTAGGAACACGACAAAATCAGCGCCATTTTATACCCTCTTTACTCTTTTTTGCGTCGCTCCACGAATGTGCTCCCCGATCATGGCCAGAAGCTGCTCCGCCTGGTTCGTACGGGAAAAGGCTGACCGGCCGGAGAAATCGAAATCCTTGGCGATCAAGTCCGCCAAACCATCGGCCACGCTGTCCCGGTGGTGGCCCGCGCAGATGCCGTACCGGCCGTGGACCAATTCCACCAGCTCCCGGTCGGCCGTAACGGCCAGGATCGGCTTGCACGCCCCGATATATTCAAAGGTTTTGCCCGGGATGGCATAATCGCTGCCCTTGGTATGCGTAAGAATGACCGCTACGTCCGCTTCTTTCAACAGAGACGCCGCCGCCTCATGCCTGACGCTTCCTACGATCTCCACCGTAACCCCGTCACCTGTCATGTTCACATTGGATAGATCCCTGGCCGCCTGCTGGTCAAGCAGCCCCGCAACTTTCAGCTTGATCCGTATACTGGTCCTCTCGTGAAACAGCTGCAGCCCCTCGATCAATGCATGGATATTTCGTCCTTTATAGATGGAGCCAATATGAGCCATGGTCAGCTCGCGAACATTGTCGGAAATACGTTGATATACGCAGTTTTGGAACGGTTCCTCGTCGTATCCGTTGCGGATCAGCCGTATAGACGGCCGTTCCTGCTCAAGTTCATAATGCTGCCGGATCCCCTGGGACACGGCCACGATTGCGTCGGCCAGCCGGGGGATCATCCTCTCCGCCCTGCGGTAGGCCTGACGGGGCTGACCTTCCCCGATGTTATGGTTGATGATGTCCCTGATCTCGATCACTACCGGAATTCCCGGCGCTTTGCGTTTGATGTGGTCAATGATGTACAGTCCGTACACATCCGGTATCGTCAAAAATACGGCTGATACCTCGTTCTGCTCCAGGCATGCGTCCAGCTCGCGGAAGAGGCGGATGTTCATGCGCCTGAAAGCATAGGAGCTGTATTTATAGTTCCTCCAAGCCATGATCGTCCATTGGTTTCTGAGCACACCTTCAATAAGCTGCTTGATTCCCCGGCCGGAAGGCTCCCCGCCAACCATCGTCTGCGTAAAGGTACTGCTGGGCGTATCGTATTTGTAATTGACAGCGGCAAACCGGCTCGGCGCCGGGCCGTATTTCCGGTCGTTCACGACGATCAGGCGGTATTGTTCCATAAAATGCTTCATCAATCCGGCATACCGGACCGATGCGACCACCGGCGCGCCTTCGATATAATCCGAGATGACGATCATCGTCTGCTTCATCTGATTTCACCTTCCCGAATGAGATATTCCCCTTTCATGACCGGAAGGTTCGCAATCCCGGCTGTTACCCGGACTGCCGTACCGTCGGGCAGCAGGATGCTTGCAGGATTGGACGGATCCAGCTTCAGCGAGAGAACGCCGCCGTTTCCGTATCTGGATTCGTGTTCCAGGGTAAACATCCTTTCCTCACCCGGATAAGTCACGACCTGCACGTGATCCCGGAGGTTCACGTAATCGGCAAGCTCCGACCCGGTGCAGTACCATACGTTTTTCCCCTCCAAATAACGAAAGATCGCCTGCAGGCTGCCGCAGTCGTCAAAAATGTTGGGGGTCTGCCTCTTCCCGTCGTCGCGTGCGGGGGAAATATGCTCCTGAATCCCGATAACCAGCCTGTTCTCCAGCAAATAATCCAGCTCACGAAGCTTCCAGCGGCGAAGCGGCGTCTTTAAGAACCGTTTGGCCATCCCCTTCAAGGAAGCTTCCGGCCGGTAAATCCCATTCAGCAGCCCGCCGTCCACCGTCGAGGGAATGTCGATGACGCCGCCTTCGCCAAAGCGTTTAATATCGTAGTTGGTGAGCGGATCTGGATCCCCGCCGCTGATCCGTTTCATCGCAGGGTCTCCCGCCCCCCGGTTCCAGTATCTGCACCACCAAATGAACCCCGCCCGATCAATGCTTTCATCCGAGCAGTCGTTGCCGGCGTACCCGCAGTATTTGCCGCCTTTCGGCCTTTCGCCGACGGCATCGGCATAGACCGATATCCCTTCCAGCGTACGCTCCAATGCTTCTTCGGCGCTTTCGAACAGCTCCCATTCCTGTACAAAATCCTCCGGATTCGGTCCCGTTCGGCCATGGGTCGTTCCATGATAGGCGAGTTCATAGCCCGGATGCCGGTGAATACCGCGGAAGAAAGCCCTGCTCTCCTCGTCGGCGTTGATCGGGCGGGAGGTTTGCCTGCACACCGGATGATCGGACATACCGACCCGGACCCCTACCGGAACAAAGAAGGTTACCTTGACCTGCGGAAAATGCCGCAGGATTTGCTCATTCAAGTACCGGAAGGATGAGTTTTCTCCATTTTTGCAGTATCCCCAATCCTCCTCCAGATCGGGAATTCCGTTATGGTTGACGTCCACCCACGTATTGGCCAGATCATCGATCATAAAGAAAACAGGCGAATCGGCGCCGTTAAACCATTTGCATTTCTCCAAGTGCATGACGATTTTCCCCTTATCCCTTTCCTTCACCCTGCTGCATCAGGAATGCACAGCGGTTTTCCGGTTCAGGTACTTCAAAATTCCCTTCCCCTTTACCAGCATTCGGTACAGCCTGGTGTGAAGGCGGTCATTGTTCCACAATTGCAGCGAATACATGACAGTAAATTGATTGGTCCACCGGAACTTCCACGGGTACGAACCGGCGCCCAGATCGATGTCCGTCACCTGCCCCTGCTCGATCAGCCGTCGGATCGTTTCCAGCATCAGCACGTCGAAGACGCCGTATTTCGCATAATCGGGGGAATACCCGGTATTCCAGCCGTACAGCTTTCCCCTGTGCAGAAAAAACAGCTGGTAGGCGATCATCACGTTCGAGTCCTCAAGCTCGAGGAAGGACGCAATGACCTGGTCGTTGTTCATAAATACCCGCTTGTAAAACTCCTCGTTCTTCTGGTCTTCAAACAGGCTTCTGCGGTCGATCCTTCCCCTTTGCTCGTGCAGATACGCCTTCTCCTGCTTGTGAACATTGGAGATCCGGTCATAAATATCCCCGCTTTGCCGGCAGTCCACCATTTTGAACTGATAATCGGTCTCCTGCTGGAGCTTCCTCAGCTTCTTTTTCGCCTTGGCATTGATTCCGCTCGTATCCCACCCGGCTGCGGTATCCCATCCGCCGATCCGGATGCTTGGACAGGAGGTGAGGTACTTGATGCTCGGATTGTACCTGTCATGGCGCAGTAAAAAGTGAAGCAGCGACGTGTCGGTTGCAAGGTGCGTCAATTCGATTTTGTCCCACAGGTCGGAATGGTCCTCGATCGCTTTGAAAATTTCCTTGATAATCGCAGCCGGACTGCCCTTTTGGGAATGGAGGATGAAATTGAAATAATCTCCCTTACCCATAAAGCCGAGTACATGGCATTTCACGATTTTTTTATCCACCGTACGGATGACAAGCGGAGCGATGCCGACCATTTCGTTGTCCCGGCTGCAGCAAATAATGAACAGCTTGTTGTTCCGGTCCTCTCCAAAGGTCAGCCACCATGCGTAGTTATATTGAAAGGTGCTGTAGTAGGTCAATTCGTCGTCCAGCTCCTGCAAGCGCTCCCAATCCTCTTGAATGCTAAGGAATCCATCGGTATCGGTAACAATTTTTATACTCATGGTTCCAGTTAAACTCCTTTATCCTTGAGTCAGTTCGGCTGCCGGTAGACATTACAGCATGATTTCGATCATTCCGGTCATAATGAAGGCGGTCTGAAGCATCGTTTTGAATCCGGACAAAAACCGGTACAACCGGCCCCTGGCTTTCAGCAGATTCCACATCTTGAACGTATAGTTTACGTTGAACCGGCTGGTCCATTTAAACTTCCAGGCATAGCTGCCCGCCCCGCAGTCGAGCCGTTTGCCAAGCTTCTCTTTGAACAAATGCTCCAGCGTTTCGACCATGAGCACGTTGGCTAGGCCGTGAAAAGTCGAATATTCGGGGGCGTAACCCGAATTCCAATCGTACAGAACATCCTTGTAAAGATAGCAGATGCTGTAATTGATAATCTCCCCGCGTTCATCCTCAAGCATAAAGACGACCACCTGCTCGTTATTGCGGAACAGCCGCCTGAGAAATTCGTCGGTGTACTCGTTTTCAAACAGGCTCCGTCTTTCGGACCTGCCTTTTTCGGTCTGCAGGTACTCCTTCAGCAGCCGGTGAACCCGGGCTACCCGGTCATAAATTTCCGCGTTCTGCTCGCCCGTGACGACCTTGAACCGGTAGTTCACCTGTTTGCGGAGCTTATCCCGCGTCTTTTTCATTTTGATAAAATCCTTTGTTTGGCTCAGCCGCTCGTAGGTCTCATGCTCCCTGATCGGGATCACCGGACAGGAAGTGAGGTACTGCACATGTTCGTTATACTGCTCATGGCGAAGCAGGTAGTGGAGCAGCTGCGACTCCTGCGTCAGATGGGTCAGCTCGAATTTGTCCCAGAGGCTGTCATGGGCGTGAAAAGCGCCGAACAGCTCCTTCAGAATTTTGATCTCGCTTCCGCTCCCCCTTTCGAGCAAAAAGGTGAAATAATCGCCCTGACCGATAAAGCAAAGCGTGCTGCAGCTGAACAGCTTGCTGCGGTCACGGCGGATCATGAGCGGTGCGATCCCCACCACCCTGTTGTCCAGGAGGCAGCACACGATAAAAAGCCGTTTGCCCGGGTCCTTGGAATGGGTTTTCCACCAGAAATAATTGAACTGAAACGTACTGTAATAGGTCGCATCCGGATCCTGAAGCTCCAACCGCTCCCAGTCTTCCTGAAGGCTTTGAAACCCCTCCATATCGGTCACAATTCGGGTATTCATAGCTCGGATTGGACTCCTTTCATGGACATATTGGACTTCTGCTTGAGCACCTGCCGGATCATCCCGCCCAGCTCCGCCCGGGTCACCAGCTTGCACAGCAGGCATAAATAAACGAAGCCGCAGCAGAGAATGCCATTCAACAGAATCTCCAGCAGCACGGAATGGATGACCTGCATCAAGACGAAATAAATGCCGTAAATCGGCAGGGTAACGGACAAGTACTTGTACGGAAACAACAGGCCGAGCCCAATCGAATAATACTTGGTGCCAAACCGGTAAAACAAATAATTCGAGGCCATATAAGCGATCACGGTGGATATGGCCGATCCGTACAGCCCAAGAAGCGGAATAAGCGCCAGGTTGCAGCCGACGTTGATCAGAGCGGCCGTAATGATAATGATCGAGTACAGCTTCATTTTTCTGGCGATATGGAGCCCCAGCGCATAGAAATCCGCCGCACCCGCCAAAAAGTACGAAATCGCCACGATCGGGATAATGTAATTCGCATCCCGGTATGCCTCGGTGGCGACCAGCTGCGTGGCAATGTTGGCAAACAGCGAGAGCCCGAGCACGCACAGCCAGCCTACGAAGTTGTACAGCCTGAACATTTTACGGATCTGCTCCGGTCCGGCCGTTTCCTTGTACATGGCGTATTTGAACGGCGTGAATACGGACATGAACGGGTTGATGAACACCGGATTGATCAGCATGCCGATTTTGTAACCGATAGAATACACCGCTACCGAAGACAGGTTCAGAAAGCCCTTGATCAGAAAACGGTCGCTGAGGGACAGAACCCATGCGGAGACATCGCCGATCATCAAACCCGTGCCGTAGCCGAGCATCATCCGCAGCTTCCGGATACTCAGCCTGAAACGGTACTGCCGGATATGAATGAGGAAAAGCAGGACGAACACCGTCAAGTGGCCGAAGAGCTGGGCCTGCAAAATACCGAGAACCCCCATCTTCAGTACCAGAAAAAAGTACAGCGCGTAGACCAGCGTGAACACCACGGTGGCGATTTGGATGCTGCTGGCGAGCAGCGCCTTAAACTGCATCGTATAGTAGCTGGTATAGATCAAGTTATGACAGGCCAGCACCGAGCTCATCACGACATAGGGAATAAACAGATGGGTGGAGTCCGAGAGCTGAACGAACACATGGGGATAGATCCAGGGATTTACAGCCCATGTCAAGAGGATAAATGCCAGCCCCCACAGCAGGGAAAAATTCACCGCCGTATTTCTCAGCTCCAGCTTGTTGTCGTATTCATGGTAAAACCGGACCATGCCCGAATATACACCCAGCGTAATCCCGAGCGCCAGCAGCTGCTGAATGCTGAGAATGATGTCATATTGTCCGTACTGCTGCTGGCTTAAGTTGCGGGTGTACAGCGGGATGAGGATCAGGTTCACCATTTGGGTCAACAGAGAGGAGCAGAAATAGGCGACGCCGTTGGAGAGAATTTTTTTATTTTCCATAGACCTCCACAGCCGGCTTGCCACTCGGCGATTCCTTTCCTGCGATGCTGGAATACACCTGGATGAGCTCCGCCGCGTAGTCCCCGACTTGAAGGTTCTGCAGCTGATCCTTGTAATGCGGATAGCGGTCAATGATGTCGCTTACTTTGGCGGCAAGGTCCGCCAAATCCCGGGAGCGGAACAGAACCGTCCCCTCCGGCCGCCTGCATACGTCGCTCGCCGCGCAAGGAATTCGCCCGTGCAGCGACTCCGCAATGGACATGCCGTAACCGTCCGTGTTCGTCGGCCGGATGAATAAGTGGCTCTTCTTCAGAATCGGATAGAACTCCGTATCGTCCACTTCATAGAACATGACATCGCCGCTGAGGCCGTACGCGTCGAGGTCCCGTTGAAGCCTCATGTAATGGCTTCGTTCCTCCCCGGTTTGCGCGGAAACCCCCATGACCGCGATCAGCAGCCGGATCCGCCTGCCGCGTCCGCGCAGCTCCTTCATCAGCTGGATCAACAAATCGAAGCCGTACAAATCCTCTCCGCTGTAAAACCGGACATAGCCGTTGGCACAAATCGCAAAATCCGCTTCTTCCAAAAACGTGTACACCCCGGCAGGGATGGCCCTGGCCTCCTCTGCTCGTTCCGGCGGGTGAATATATGCCGGGATGGTAACGACCCGGTCATGACGAAATCCCAGCTCGCGCAAGAACCGGGTTGTGTCCTCATTGACGCATATGATCAGGTCGATGCTCTTCAGGCTGCGTAGGAGAATCCGCCGCCTCAACGGACCGGCATGCCGGATCTGATCCTCCAGGTTGACGCCGTGAACCGTGAGGATGATTTTTTGGCCAAGCCGCTTATACAGCCCAAGCAGACTGCGTAGCCGTGGGTCGATCGTATGGAAATGAAGAATGTCCCCCTTCAGAAAAGGGATCTTGAACAGAAACCGCCGGTACCGGTTCAAAGGATGGACGTGCGGGCTGCGGGCCGCGCCCTTGGCTTCGTTATATATCTCATAATCGATGCCATGCTGCTCCATGACGGCGGACAGACGGCTGAGATGGACGGATACGCCGCCGCGCGGAGGCGGAAGCGGACCGATGAATACGACTTTCATGGAAGGATCACCTCGTTCACTTGAGCTGCTGCGTTTGATTACGAAGTCAACATGTGCATCTGCTGCGATTTCATTTCCAACGGATGCGGGTACGAAGCCCTTCCGGATGACTGCTTCGCACCCGGATCAGCCGGCTTGCGCGCCGCACGCCATATCGTTCCGAAACCCAGGAATCTTCCAGCTGGATGGCGGACGCCCCCTCAAAACTCATATGTATCGTTACTCCGGCTTGGCGTATGAGGACGATGTCATCCGTTTGGGCTGCAGCGGCACCCGGCGCCAGCATGAATGAGGCCGTAAATTCCCGGATCTCTTCCGCTTCTGGTGACACCGGATCCAGACGGTCGGACAGCGTCAGTTCCCCCTCATGAAAATCAAACACGCGCCGATGGATGACGCCGCACTTGCCGGCATAGCCTGAATGGCTGCCTGCGAAAAAGCCTTCCCTGAACGCATCGCAGCGCGCGAATGTCTGCTCCCGCATCAGAAACAGTTCGTGTTCATCAAAATCGTTTTGCTCATGCCCTCCCACTTGAACGGTGTTATGCATGCCCGTTCTGCGGAACAGGTTGCGCAGCCGGTAATCGGCGGAGTAAATATAGGCGCCCGGATCGACAAAGATGTCCTGGCCGGACACCTGAAGCTCAAAGCTCAGCTGGTCGTTGTGGCTGTGGGCCCCATGGCCGCGAAAAGACAGCTCTCCGCAGCGCACCAGGCAGTACGCCGAGCTGCTGCGCAGCACATAATACCCGCCGTCCGGATACGCTGCGCAAGTCCGG
>Ga0224732_1027_pt1 | contig 11572 bp, 7 predicted proteins | sample IA12soil_GW_FP2_2_FD_161643 | JGI IMG/M metagenome (GOLD analysis project Ga0224732, IMG submission 161643) | Enriched cells from agricultural soil in Iowa, United States - IA12soil_GW_FP2(+) | ecosystem: Environmental > Terrestrial > Soil > Agricultural land | place: USA: Iowa | collected 2017-05-08 | reverse complement strand
CTTCACTTAAAACATCTTCTATTGGAAGCGGCTCGGCAAATTCGTTTTTGTTGTTTTCAACAAAATCGGGAGTTTTATTCAGCTCCTCCAAACCTTTCCAGTATTTTTTGTTGCTTTCCATTTAAGCTATATTACTGTTTATCGAACGTTCTTAACTAAACTCTATTTATTAATAATGGCACTTACCACATTCTAAACCACCCAATAATGCCGGGGTAATTTTCTCTCCTTTTTTGATCTTTTCATGCGCAGCAATTACATTGGCATAGAAAGCATCGTTTTTCTTGTTGGAGATATCCGCATCTTTGTGACAGTTGATACACCATTTCATGGTCAACGGAGAATATTGGTAAACCTCTTCCATGGTATTTACCGGACCATGGCAGGCAAAACATACCGGATCTGTTGGTTTTAAACCAGCTTCCTTACGAATTGCCTCTTCCCCTACTACAACGTGCTGTGAGTGATTGAAGTAAGCAAAATCTGGCAAGTTGTGTACACGAACCCACTCAATTGGCTTCTCTTTGGTTTTATCGTAAGTCTGCTTATCAGGATCGTATCCTAAAGCATTATAAATTTTTTGGATCTCTGGAGAAATCAGACCATCATCAGTTCTAGCCTGTACGTTCTTATGACAGTTCATACAAACGTTTAACGAAGGGATAGTCGAATTTTTAGACTTGAATGCACCACTATGGCAATATTGACAATCAATTTGATTGATACCTGCGTGTAATTCATGCGAAAATTTAATAGGCTGTGTCGGCTGATATCCAGTATGAACACCTGTTTCCCACATGCCCATCCAACCGAACGAACCTAACACCACAACTAAACAAAGCACAGTAAAGAAAACAAACTTCTTGTTCTTGAACAAGCCTTTTACACCTGTTACTAGCGATACATTATCTTCTTCAACTACCTCAATACCTTGTTTTTCAAGGATAAGGCGTTCCAACATTTTAACCGCTCTGCCCAAAACCACCAGAACAATGATAGAAAGGACAATGATAGCCAACACACCAGCAATAGAAAGGCTAGAAACCCCTTCGTCTTTAACTGCCGCACCTGCTTCTGCAACTTTTTTAGGCTCTCCTACTTTTGCATAGGCAATAATGTTCTTAATTTGATCATCGGTCAAAGTAGGAAACGCGGTCATTTCAGACGGAGAAAACTTAGCCGCCTCAATTGCCTGCTTATTGCCCGAAGCCCTTAACTCAACGTTATTTCTAATCCATGGAATTAAAAAAGACTCTTCAAGCTCATTAACTTTTGGGGTTAATGCCGGACCAGTAGCATCATGATCCAGAGCGTGACACGAAGCACACTTCGACTTAAATAAAGTTCTTCCCTCTACAACATCTTGTGCTTTCGATACAGTTACAATTAAAAAAGATAGAGCCACAAATGCGAATGCTGCTTTTCTAAATTCCTTAAATCCTAATGAGATATTCCTCATAATGAGTATTTTATGCTTTATTTTGAAATAAAATTTTTAACCTAAGTGATGAATGATGATTTATCGCTCAGAAATATTTGGACAAAAGTAATCTTTATTAGGATACCAATGACATATTAATGACAGTGAAATACAATTTATAATCATTCTAAATTATTACCATTTTACTAGCTAGAACCAAATAAATCAGCGATTTTTTTGAAATCGCTGATCCTGTTTAGGTTAATTTTTACCCTTTATATTTTGTTTTTTAATTATTGTTTTAGTATCCATGCAAAGATAAGTGGTGCGACTATAGTCGCATCGGATTCCACTATAAATTTGGGTGTATTAATATCTAATTTACCCCAGGTAATCTTCTCATTTGGAACGGCTCCCGAGTAAGAACCATAAGAAGTAGTAGAATCGGAAATTTGACAGAAATAGCTCCAAAATGGGATATTTTCCATCTCCATATCTTGATAGAGCATAGGCACCACACAAATAGGAAAATCACCAGCAATTCCTCCACCTATCTGGAAGAAACCTACTCCCTTGCCATCTGAATTCTTCACATACCAATCGGCCAACCAAGCCATATATTCTATCCCGCTTTTCATGGTTGTTGCTTTAAATTGATTTTTAATCACGTAAGAAGCAAAAATGTTTCCCATGGTACTGTCTTCCCATCCCGGCACCACAATTGGCAAATTCTTTTCTGCCGCGGCCAGCATCCAAGAATTTTTAGGATCAATTTCATAATATTGTTCCAAAACACCACTCAATAACATTTTGTACATGTATTCGTGCGGAAAATAACGTTCACCTTTGTCATCCGCATCTTTCCAAATGGCATGGATATGTTTTTGCAAACGACGGAAAGCCTCTTCTTCCGGAATACAAGTATCTGTAACACGGTTATAGTGATTTTCTAATAAGTCCCATTCATCCTGCGGGCTTAAATCGCGGTAGTTGGGCACCCTTTTATAATGGGAATGAGCAACCAGGTTCATAATATCTTCTTCCAAATTGGCGCCCGTACATGAAATGATAGAAACCTTATCTTGTCTGATCATCTCTGCTAAAGAGATTCCCAATTCGGCGGTACTCATTGCACCAGCAAGAGTTATCATCATTTTTCCGCCCTCATCTAAATGGGTCTCATAACCTTTGGCAGCATCCATCATTGCGGCCGCATTAAAATGGAGGTAGTTAGTCTCCATAAATTTCGATATTGGTCCTCTGTTAGTACTCATTTTTATAATTTATTTTATTTTGGCGCAAAAATAGGGTTTATTGTTTTATAATTTCAAAGTTCAAATCCAAAATTCAAAAGATGTCTCTTATAATAGGGCACATGATGCCTGGGAAGCAAGAATCAATAGACTGTTAAAATAAATTTACTTTACTTTGCATGGAATGAAGCAATTTTTATCTTTTTTACTGATCTGCGGTATTGTCAGCAACACTTTTGGGCAGAAAAAATTCATTGAAAAGCTATTATCAAACGAGAAAGATACTACACGCAAGGCCAGTTTTATGCCTATTCCTGTTTTAGGTTACGCCCAAGAGACAGGCTTCGAATTTGGGCTGGGTACGATCTATTCTTTCTATATCGATAAAAAAGACAGCACCAACAGGAGCTCTAACTTTTTTGGTGCAGCCTCTTACTCGACCAAGAAAACCTATAACCTTACCCTAAAAGGCGATGCCTGGACCAAGAACAACAGGCTGCACTTTATTGGAGAAATGCGGTTCAAGAAAATGCCTTTTAATTTCTATGGCATTGGCAACAATACCAAGGATATTGACGAGGACAAATTGGTGCAAAGTCAGGTAAAATTTTTGTTCGATGCAGAAAAAACAATTGCCAAGTATGCTTATACGGGTATTTCCATAGGATTTGAAAACTATTCATTTCACGACCAAGAGATTGGAGGCATTTTTAGCCATTCCAACAACCTGTTCGACAAAAATGGTGGATCAGTAATTTTCATTGGCCTTTCGCAAAGTTATGATACCCGCAACTCGAACAATTACCCTACCCGAGGTTTTTTCGGACGATTTAGCTACCAATATGCGCCCAATCTATTTGGGGGTGAAAATTTTACAGGGAGTCAGTTCAAATTGAACCTCCGCAATTTCTGGCCTTTATCGTCCAAAATTGTAGTAGGTGTACAAGGAATCTATTATAGCATACAAAGCAAACACACCTCTTTTTATCTACTACCCCAATTGGGCAATGACGAAGTTATGCGCGGTTATTATACCGGCCGCTACCGTGATGAGAACCTCTTTGCTGCACAGATGGAAATCAGGTACCGTTTTATGGAAAGGCTGGGCTTAGCTATATTTGGTGGAACAGGGAAAGTTTTCCCGAATGGACATGCCAACTTAAAGGACCTCAAGCCTAATTATGGGATTGGTGGCCGCTATTTCTTTGATCCTGCCAAGGGCTTAAGCGTTCGTTTAGATTATGGTGTAGGAGAGAAAAAACCAAACGAAAAACGTCAAAGCGGTTTTTATGTAAGTTTGGCAGAAGCTTTTTAATGAGGCAAGACAAAAGCTATCCGTACCTTTTTATTTGGGCACTGCAACCTGGGTCTTATCTTGTAATAATGAGTTTACAGTGTGCTTTAGTCTATTTCATATTTTTTTTGGAACTTAGTCCATTAGCTTAGCCAATTTTTATGAAAAAGTTCCTTATTCTTGCGCTCCTACCTTTACAGTTATTTGCACAGCTCCTTACCAACAAAGACCTTTCCAAATTGGAAAAGCAGGCGCAACAGGTAGAGATTATCCGAGATAATTGGGGCATTGCCCACGTATATGGCAAGACCGATGCCGATGCCGTTTTTGGAATGATGTATGCCCAGTGTGAAGACGATTTTAATCGCGTAGAACTCAATTATATTGAAAAGCTAGGTCGCTTAGCAGAGATTGATGGCGAAAAAAGCATTTATAATGACCTACAGATCAAACTACTGATCGATAGTTCACAGGCCATTTCAGCTTATAAACAAGCCCAGCCTTGGTTAAAAAAACTACTTGAAGCATATGCCGATGGCATCAATTATTTTCTATATAAAAATCCCAAGACCAAACCTGCATTACTTACCAAATTTCAGCCCTGGTATCCCTTTCTTTGGACAGACGGTAGCATTGGAGCCATTAGCACAGGCAATCTTACCATTGCCGAACTTAAGAAATTTTATACCAATGATTATTCGCCAACCAGTGCCCTGCCACCCGTAAGGGATCAATACAGTGGGTCAAATGGATTTGCATTCGCACCCCAAATTACCAAAAATGGCAATGCCATACTTTACATTAATCCGCACACCACCTTTTATTTTAGACCAGAAATACAAATGCAGAGTGAAGAAGGGTTGAATGCTTATGGTGCTGTGACCTGGGGGCAGTTTTTTATCTATCAAGGTTTCAATGAATTTTGCGGCTGGATGCACACTTCCAACAATGTGGACATTGCCGATATGTATGCCGAAAAAATAACCAAGACCAACAAAGGCCTATATTACGAGTACGATCAAAAAAAATATCCCGTAGGTACCAAGGTCATTAATATCAATTATTTGGAAAATGGCATTATAAAAAGCAGGAAGTTTACGACCTATTACACCAACAATGGTCCCATTATGGCTATTCGAGATGGCAAGTGGATCAGCCTTAAGCATAAAAATCAAAATCCCCAAAGTTTAGTACAAAGTTGGGTACGCACCAAATCTAAAAGCTTTGAAGATTATCAGAAGGCCATGGATTTAAAAGCAAATGCTTCCAATAATACGGTATATGCCGACGCCAAAGGGAATATTGCCTATTGGCATGGTAATTTTATACCTAAAAGGAATCCGGCATATAATTGGAGCGGAGTGGTAGATGGAAGTATTTCTGCAACTGCCTGGCAAGGCCTACACCCAGTAAGCGAGAGTGTGCACCTTTATAATCCGCCAAATGGTTGGCTACAAAACTGTAATTCTACCCCTTTTACCGTTGCCGGCAACCATAGCCCAAAGAAAGCCGACTATCCGTTATATATGGCTCCAGACGGCGAGAATTTTAGAGGAGTAGCTGCGTTAAGGTTGTTGAACCAACCTAAAAAATATAGCTTAGATGATGTGATTACCTTGGGTTATGACACCTACCTTCCTGCCTTTGAAATACTTTTGCCCTCGCTTTTTAAAGCTTATGATGAACTACCGGCTAATGATGCACTACGCTCCACATTGCGAGAACCTATTAACACGCTCAAACAATGGAATTACTATAGCTCAGAAAATTCTATTGCCGCAACATTGGCTATGGAATGGGCGCCTCGGATTAACCGTGATATACAAAATGTATATATAGATCAGGGGGAGAGGGATCAGGTTACCAAAACCATCGAATTTGCCAAAAGTGCTAAGCCGGAGTTATTGTTGGCGCCATTGAAAACAACGGTTGATGACCTGAAAAAGCGATTTGGCAAATGGCAGATGCCATGGGGGGAAGTGAACCGTTTCCAGCGGCTAACGGGCCAAGTAAATGAAAAATATGATGATATGGCTCCCAGTTATCCTGTGGCATTTGGCTCGGCCCTATGGGGTCAGCTGCCTTCTTTCCGCAGTAATCAATTCGATACCCATAAACGTTATGGCTATAGTGGCAATAGCTTTGTTTGCGTAGTAGAATTTGGTAAAAGGATAAAAGCGAAGTCTGTATTAGCTGGAGGGAACAGTGGCAACCCCAAATCCAAACATTTCAACGATCAAGCTGCCATGTATGCTAAAGGCGAATTCAAAGATGTGCTATTCTATAAGGAAGATGTGCTTAAAAATATGGAAAGAAAATATAAACCTGGGGAGTAGCTATTGTTTGAAATAGTTCTTGGTCGCATATCTATTATTAGCCAAATCTATTTCAATCACCTCGGCTTCTATTTTTAAGTTATCTTCATCTTTTAAGGTGCCAAAGTAAACCGTGATCACTTTTTTCGACTCATCTATATGGATCACTTTACCATTGAGCTTATACTTTTCTATGTCTATCTTAGCATTACCAGACAATATGAGGCTATTAAGAAATCGACGACTTTTTAATGAATCGGATGCGTAATAGTGCATTTTTGAAATAGAGGCTTCTGGGCTAAATGCTAAATCTCCCTCTTTGCCCGGACCCAAAACCAGATCTGCTTTCTTATCCTCTTCCGTTTTATCAAAATTATAGAAGGAGTAGCTTTTTTTACTCATGCTATATATCAACATCTTGGATTTCTTAATTTTTCCATCTGGCAAATAAATAGTGGCTTCTTCTGCTGTTACAATCTTATTTATTTCATCTATGGTAACCTTTGCTGCTTCTAGCGTGGTTTGATCTATCTCTAATTTTGCATTTTTCAAATAAACGATCCCTTCGCCAATATGACTTTTGGCTTCTAATGCTGAAATCACTTTTACCTTACCTTCAGCAGCACCCGTTATCATCGGTACATCTTTTGATTTTCCACCTATTTTTTGGAGGCCCTCTTTGGTATAAAATTTACGGTACAACAATGGGTTGATTATTTCGTGCTTTTTAGGATCTGAATAAAGCGCAATGACTTTATTTGTAGTATAAATATTTTTAGCAACAAGTTTCTCTCCAATGAACTTAACATTTACCGCATCCCCTAGTTTAAAACCTTCCGCTTTTGTACTTAACGAAATGAGGTCTAAAACAATAGTAAATACCCCGTCATTCAACTTCATTGTTGTAGCATATCCATTGGTATTTCTTTCGATAGAACTGATTTTACTTGAAGCATAACGAACTTGGTTTATCTCATATAAAAAAGCCGTTTTTTCTGGTTCCTTTATCAAAGCTTTTCCAGTTGAAGTGAGCACCTGCTTCATTAAATAGACGGGCCTATCATAAATAACCTTCTGATGATCGCTTTTTATGTCCGTAATACTAAGTTTATCTAGCCTACCTCCAATGGTAATGGTGAGGTGATCTCCTTTTTTAACCTTGTCCATTACATCATTTCTAATTGGATAAGTTATATTTCCGACTTTAAAATATATAATTGTATGGAGTCCAGCCCCACTAATACTATCTACAACACCCTTAATCTGTTTACCAATGACAGGATCAGCATCATTATTAATAGTTGATGCAGAGGATGAAGTATCCACTACATCGATGGTAAAGCTCCATATTAAGCACGCAACAATAGGCAGTGTGAGCAAATACATTAACTTCTTTATGGCCCTCGATTTCGAATTAAACAACATTTTTATACGCTCTTTTACGGGTTTTTTCACAAAGTTGTGAATTAATGGATCCTCATTTTGATTTACCACCAACCTCAATAAAAGGCTGGCGTAATTCTGATGGCCAAAAGCACTCGATGTAACCTCATCGGCCTCATATTCATGTACTTGTTCCAATGCTTTATCCCACAAATAAATTACCGGATTAAACCATAACACCGCTTTGGCAAACATCATTATAATTTTATCTGCCGAGTGATATTGCTCAGCATGTACTTTTTCATGCTTTAACAGAATTTCGAACTCTGCTTTTGTCAATCCTTTTTCGTCTACAAAAACATAGCTGAAGAAAGAGCAGTTCGTAAAACCTTCTGTTTTATGTAGCAATTTAAGTCCGTTTACCATTTTTGTATTTCTTCTGGTATACCTGAAAAGGACAATTAAACGCCAAATGGCCATGATTATTAGCCCAATTACCACGGACATATATAAATAAGGTAATGGTGCAATCCAATTAAAAACCTTTTCTGTCTCCATGAGCCCACCTGTAGGAAGTATACTTGGAGATACGTCGGTTTCTGCTATAAAGTCTGATGGAACCGCTATCTGACTAATTGGCACCACCTGCTGTGGAACTGATTTTTCGATGGTAAAGTGCAATGTTGGTATAGAAAAGCTAAGTAAAAGAGTCCCCAATAAGTAAAATCGGTTGATTTTAAAAAAAGTAAACCTGCTAAGCACCAACAAGTAAAAGGCAAAAAACAATACCAAACACGCACTTGATTTAAGTAAGTAATTGAATAATTCCATCTTAAGGTTTTTTGTTAATCAATGCCTTTAACTCTTCTATATCTGCCTCACTGAGCTGCTCTTGCTTCACCATGAACGAAAGCAAACTTTTTGGGGAATTATCAAAGTAGCCAGAAAACAACTTAGAAAAACTCGTTTTGGCATACGCTTCTTTGCTAATGGCAGGGAAATATTCGTAAGTTTTTCCATAGGCCCTGTAACTTACATAGCCCTTTTTTTCCAAAAGCCTAACTATCGAAGAAATAGTATTGTAAGGAGGCTTAGGCTCTTCCTCCAATTCATCAATAATATCCTTTACAAATGCTTTTTCCAGTTTCCATAGCACCTGCATAATCCGTTCTTCTGTTTTGGTTAGCTCTTCCATCATAAACAAACATACAACGTATATTTCAGTTATTCAACTTATTTTTCAGTTTTAAAACTGAAAAATAAGTTGAATAACATAAAAACCTATATAACAATACATTAAATATAAAAAAACATACATCTTTTCACCCCTAATTTGCCTTAGGTCTGATTATCTAATTGTTTATCTTCTAAAGAACTAAGTAATTCCGTCTAAAATAATTATAATTAAAGTTGGCTGTCCATTTCTAAAAAATCTTCAAAAAAAAACACATAACAATCTTATTATAAACCGCTTAGCAATAACAAAATCATATAAAGCATCAAACTGTACTTTGTTATGGTTAAGAACACTTAACTTTGTAAATACATTCCTCCACGAAAAACCAATCATTTAAACAGCAAGTAATTGTGCCAAAATGCACACCAGTAAGTATTAATTAATCAAGCATGACCAAAAACAACATTTTATTATCATTTATATTCACTTCATTACATAAAAACATTCCTTTTAGCAATTAAAAGGAATAATCTTTTAACTTCGAAGGACACGAATTAAGATACGATAGGTTTATGCGAAAATGATAGGTTTATGCGAAAGATTGTCATAGTTGAAGACGAACCGGATTTAGCAAGAAATATTGCGGAATTAATAACCCTCTTAGGTTATACAGTATCGGGTATCTTTAATAATTCTAAAAGTTGCCTCTTATATCTATCAAAAAACCAAGTTGACCTGGTTATTCTTGATATTCTCATAAAAGGAGAAGAAAATGGGATTGAGCTTGGAAAAACAATAGCTGGGAGCTACAACATCCCTATACTTTTTTGTTCGGCCTATACAGATGAATTATTACTTCAGAAGGTGAAATCAATTAATCCAAGGGGCTATATTGTTAAACCTTTTACCAGGGAAATCTTAAAAACGAACATATTCCTTGCACTTAATGATAAACTGACACCTTCTTCTGTTGCTCCCCCAAATAACGATAAGGATACTTTTCATATTAGAGATAAAGGCTATGTAATTCCCGTAGAGGTAAAAGACATTTTAATGGCCGAAGCTGATGGTCTATATACAAAAATTATAACCTCAGATAAAAGCTATTTAATTAGGGCGATCTTAAAAAATATAGAGGCCCAATTACCACAAAATAAGTTCTTGCGTGTACATAAATCTTACTTAGTAAATCTTGATCATATATCTTCATTTAACAGTAAAGGTATTAAAGTGAACAACAACAATATTGTACCTGTTAGAAGAGGCTATTATAAATCCCTTAAAGAATTGTTCAGCTCAAAAAAAGATAAAGTCTATTAACTCGAATATTATTGAATCGGCTAAATTATTTGAACTCATTACAAATAATTCCACAGATCTCATCATTTTATATAATCGCGATTTTTCTATCATATACATATCTCCTTCTGTAAAAAGAGTATTAGGATATGAGCAATTTGAGATTATCGGAAAAAAGACTGATGATATCTTTGCCGTACACGAACCGTTAAAGTCTGACGAGCCACAAATCATGGCTTATCGACATAAGTTTAAAGCAGATAGGATATTACTGGAATCAGTGATCAAACCTGTTATTGTTAATGGTGTCATCGACTGTTATTTAGGCATATCTAGGGATGTAGCTGTTCGTGAAAATTTAAAGCGCAAGTTAGAGCAGGCCCTGAAGAAAGAGAAGGCGATTAATGAAACGAAGTCTAAGTTCATTTCTATGGCTTCCCACGAATTAAAAAACCCTTTGGCCACCATATCAAGCAGCCTTGAGTTGTTATCCATTTATCTTCAGGATGACGAGCACCTAAAGAAGGTTAAACTAGAGAAACACATCACCAGAATTAATACGCAATTGGAACGGCTAAATGGCATCATCAACGAAGTGCTGTTAATTGAAAAAACCAAAGCACAAAATTCGGAGGTTAAGTTAGAGAAGCTTGATCTTGTTGATTTCATCAGACAACTTATCAAGGAATCTTTTGCCGAATCACATCTCGATAAAATCAAGATAAAAAGCAAAGAATCCATTATCCATATCAGCTCTAATAAAATTCTATTATATCATATTTTCAAAAATCTAATTGAAAATGCTATAAAATATTCTAAACCCGACAAACTCAAGATACAGATCATTATAGAGGTTAGTGATATATATGTTGAAGTATCAGTTAAAGACTATGGAATTGGGGTTAGCTCGGCAGAAAAGGATAAATTATTTACCCAGTTTTACAGGTCTGAAAGTGCTTCAGAGGTTAGTGGTTTTGGAATTGGCCTCACCATTGTAAAGGAATGCGCAACCATGCTAAATGCTAAGGTTAGCTTTAGGAGTACCCTAAACAAAGGTAGTTCATTTAAGGTCTGTTTGCTAAAACTAGTTTAACAAAGCAATTTTCCATTCATGAATGCCAATAAATAATCCAGGTCCAAGGGTTTGGTCAATAATAGATCAAACTTCTCGTCGCAAAGGGATTTGAGGTAACTCGAAAAGCCGGAGGTTATACCTACGACCTTGGTTTTCGAATATTTCTCTTGTTTTTTTATATAGACCAATAGTTCTAGACCGTTCATCTTCGGCATCATAATGTCAACAATAATAATATCAAAGTCGATTTTACGATCAAAATAATTCTTTATGGCATCTTCACCATTACTGGCCAATAAAACATTGCAGGAGTTTTTACAAAGAAAGCTTTGAACCAAACGTTGAATAACCGCATC
>Ga0224732_1019_pt2 | contig 12036 bp, 10 predicted proteins | sample IA12soil_GW_FP2_2_FD_161643 | JGI IMG/M metagenome (GOLD analysis project Ga0224732, IMG submission 161643) | Enriched cells from agricultural soil in Iowa, United States - IA12soil_GW_FP2(+) | ecosystem: Environmental > Terrestrial > Soil > Agricultural land | place: USA: Iowa | collected 2017-05-08 | reverse complement strand
TAGGCATGGTCATCGGCCAAAAAGGCGACACGCAAAAAGAAGTTATCGACGCGGCGCTATCCACGACTGAAAAGTATAGTTATGCTGTGTTCGAGACGAACGCGGCCGGGCAAGACTGGAATGACGAACGACTCAGCGAAGCGCCGTTCGGCGTCATCGTAAGACCATAAGGAGCATACCGAAATGTTTAAATTCTGTGACGGGTACGACCACTATGCCGAAATCGGCGCGAAGGGTACGGCCCTACAAAGTTATCTGGAAGCCGCCGGGTACGTGGTGCGTAATGCCAGCGATTCCACGTTTTCCGTTGTCGAGGGCCGCCGGACAGGTGCGCGTGCGCTGAAATTCACCGTGGCCGCCAGTTCATCTGTCAACGCCTCACTGTCATGGGGATTCACCACGACGGCCTCGTCAGTCGTCTTCGGATTTGCCATGAAAGCCGGGCTATCCCGTATGCGTATCGCGCGTATCGAGAACATCGTGGACATCGAGTGGGACACCACGACCGGGAAAATCCGCGTAGGCGAGCAGTTAGGCGTCAACCCGCTGATCCTGAACGCATGGTACTACTTCGAAATCGAGATCGATAAGACGGCCAACACCGTCAAGGTCTACGCGAATAACGAATTGCAGTTAACCGTTACGCCATCGAGTGCGCCGACCACCACGTACACAATCGTTTGGGGGCAGACGGGTACCGCACCTAATGCTGGCGAACAGACACTGGATGACTTCTACGTGATCGACGGTTCCGGTAGCCGCAACAACGCGCGCCTGACTCCGGTCGAAGTGACCAGTCGTATGCCAACGGCCGACGTTTCTACGCAGTGGGAAGTCGTGAACGCCTCGTCTGCCACGCCGCACTATCAGATCGTGTCACAGCTTTCCCCGGGCGGCGAGTCGAAGCCCTACCTGCAATCGAACACCGCAGGGGCGACCGATATGTACCGTTCGAACGTGACGCTGCCGAACAATAACCAGATCTTCGCCGTGTCCGTCATCGCGTACGCCCGTAAAGGCGACCTTGATGATCGTAAACTCGGGCTGGTGGTCAACACGGAAGGCGGTACGCCGACTGAAATTCAGGTGCCGCTCACCGAGTCGTACAAGTATTATCAGGCATCGTTCGAGCAAGCGCCGGGCGGAAGTGACTGGAACCAGAACAACGTCGAATCTTTGCAATTCGGCATCATCACTCGATAAGGGAGGGACTCACTATGCCTGTAGTATGGCACTGCGGTTTTAATGGTTTTATCAACAATGCGTCGGGGCAGGGTCAGTCTAACCTGTTTATCAACACAAACGATACCGTGGCGGCTGATTGTAGACGAGCGGGTAGTGATCATTGCCGGATGACGGCGACCATTCTTTGTCCACGTCCACCATCGGCAAGCGGCTGGTGATCTGGATAGGCCCGATGCGCCCGGTATACTTACCCGGCTGGTTGTCGATGAACTGGATGTCGTCGAGAAGGAACTGCGCCGTGGCAACGCCCGCCCATGTGACTTCATAGTTAGTGACCGGGTTAGCGCTCGACGGCGAAGGAGCGGTGATGTCCAGCCCGTTGTTCACGTACACCTCGATCGTGCTGGTAGTCTTGTCCAGAACCACTTCGATGTAGTACCACAAGTCCAGCAGCAGCACCGCCGTTCCGGTACCGCCAGCGGCCGTGATCTTCCCGTCAGTCTCGTTCCACGTAATCGTCGCGACATCTTTGATGGTGATCAGGGTGTGGCGCAGACCGATAGCGCGGAAGGCAAAGCCAAACACGACCTTCGTGGCCCCGGAGGTGAACACGCGTTTCAGGCTGGCCGTGTCCGGCAGTGATACCGCCATCTGCGTAGCCACGCGTCCTTCTTCTAACGTAGGCGTGCCAGACACGGTGTACCCGCATTTGGTCAGCCCATCCGTAACGTCAGACCAGCCGCGTAGCTGGTCAAAACCGTCCATAAATTTCAGCATAGTAACCCCTTTAAATTACTGAACGCACACCGAATTCGGCTGCTTCAATGGCGGCTCGATCATAACCGCTTGTGGTGAATTGCGCGTAACGATATTCCCAATTACGGCCGATATTCGACAGGGTAACGGTGTGACTGTCAATGTTCGCGATAATCGACACCGGGTCGGCCGTGGCCTTCCGGACTAATGCGATCAGTCCCTGCGCCAGAATGGCCCCGTTATCCGGTAACTTCGCCGTCGAGATAAACGAGTCGTGACGGTCATTCGTACCAGTGTAGATGTACATGTTTGCCATGTCTGGCGGCAGTCGGCCGACCATCTGGTTATGCGCTGCCGTCGGGTTAGGCCCGGCCACGCCCCATTCGGTATCACGGTCGCCGTCCGGCAGACGTCCGCTGATCTGGATGGCCCCTAAGCGGCCGCCGTCCTGCGCGTACATGTCGTCGAATACCTTCGTGTCTTCCTTGTAGTTCGCATCGGCAGGGAACGATGGCAGCATGTCGAATGGGTTGAAGACCATGCGCACGACGGCCGACGCCGCAATGACGTCCGGCAGTGTATAGGCTACGTCCGATTTCCCGTTGACAAACACCTCGATAACCTTCGTGGCGCGGTTCATCACGACTTCATAGTAATACCAGCGTGTCGGGATCGGCGTGACATACCCGACTTCCGACTGGTCTGGCCCGGTCTGGATGGTGACGAGCGCCGACACCGGGTCAGTGTAGACAACGACATGCGGAACATCGCGGCCAGTGGCGTCACCGACCTTTAGCCCAAATAGCGCGCCACGCTCCTGCTGCTTGCACGCAAAGCCGATGGTGAGGGTGTCGCCACCCCATGTCCAGTCGCGCTCGTAGGCGCTGTTCAGCGTGTACAGTCCGATGCTCGCCGGGAGGCGGCCAAGACCCGCCGAAATCGCGCCTCGAACCGTGTACCCGGCGAGCCGCATAAAGGTTCCCGGGTTAGACGTGTCCGTCGAACGGAACTGCTCATATCCATCAAAATAACTTGCCATGTGATCCCCTTAGACCAGTCCCATGCGAATTACGAAGCCAAAGTTTTTCATCCCGGCGACGGCTTCCTGCTGCGCGCGAACCGTCATGCGATCCCCGGCGGCGAAGGAAATCGGGTTGCCCCCGGCAGTGGTAAACGATGCGTTGAAGTTTCCGATTTCCACGGTCATCGTTGCGACGTTCTGGCCGTTGCGCTGCACGCGGAATTGGTAATAGGCCGGGCTTGCGCCGTCGGCCATGTCGAACTGTGAGCCAACCATATTGGCGGGCAGATACATCGGGTCAAGGATCGGCAGATGCACGACGGGTTCATTCGCGTACATGCTGTCCGACACTGTCACGCCGATGTCGTACCATTTCGGCTTAACGCTTGGGTCGGGGTCAGGGTTGACCGGGTCTTCCCCGGTCGCCTCGTCGAGCCACGTCGTGCCGTTAAACCACAAGAATTTCTCGTACGAACGGACGCGAGCGCGCCATCCGTAACGAGGCTTGTAAAACGTCCAGACCTTTTCCACGTACACGGCCACATCGCCTTCATGTCCGGCCCACGCCCCCGTCGGGTTAGCCGCGACGACGTAGGTGGCCCCGTCCACCACGTCCGGCGGCGGAGCGGAGAAGGTCAGCGATTCCAGTGTCAGGAATAGCGTGGTGTCGAGGAAGATTTGCGAGTCGGACATCGGGCCACCCCAATAGTCTTCCCCGCGAATCCACCCGTAGGGTAGCCCCTGATTCGGGGCTGTCTTTTTCGGCATTATTCAGGTTCCTCGTCTGCTGGTGGAACATATCGGAAATCTGGCAGTGTCATCGCCCAACCGTGATCCCAACTCAATGACCATCCCGGTACGTTGGTCGGGTCAACTGGCGGTTCCGGCGGTTCCGGCGGGTCAGTATCCGGGTCTTCCGGATCGACTGGCGGTTGCGGTTCTTCCGGCTCGTCCGGCTTCGTCGGCTCGGATGGGTCAGTGGTGCCCGGCTCGCTCGGGTCTGGACGATCCGGCGGCTCCGTCGGCGGAGTAGTACCGCCAGTATTGCCACCGCCCGGCGGGTTCCACGGCCCATCGCCACCGCCCGGTTTCTGTCCCGGAGGAAGCGGGAAGGACGGCACGCGCACGGTCATCGTATATCCCTGCCAGTTCAGCATTCCATCACGAATCGCGTTGACGGTCACGTTTAACGTGGAATAGCCACCAGCGTCCTGCGCATAGCCCGCCTGACGGCCCCAACGTTCAAGGTCGGCCGCGCGCATGATGAAGCCCGCGTCTTCCGTGTCGAACTGAGACAGCAGCGAGAAGCCACTGCCGGACTGCGACCAGTACGCATAGCCGATACGCACACGGTACTTCACTCCCGGTTCCGGGTTGATACCGACGGCGAAATGGTCGCGCGCCGTGTTTGCCTGAGTTACGCGATTGCGGTGGGCGTACGTGCAGGCCACGTCTTTCGCTTTCAGATTGTTGTACGGGTTGAAATCGTCTGCCAGCCCGCTCGCGGTGTTGAAGAACGGTTGGCCGCCAATCATCATCAGGCCCGGCGGGTACGGACGTTTCGGACGGTACTGCATCTGTAACTGGAGCGGGTACAGCTTGTTCAGCGGGATGTCGGTGCCGTAGGTATCCGGGCGAACGATGACCATCGCTTTTTCGTTGTCGCCGAATGCCATGTCGGAGTAGCCGAAGCCCACGGAGATCAGCCAGACCGGACGTTTGCTGTAGTGCTGCGCCGGAATGGTATCGGCCACGCCACGCCCAATCTTGTACGTGCGGCCGTTGATGGCGGTGATGGACATCAATTCCTGATCGATAAGCAGCAGATCACCAACCTTCGCGGGCGCTACCGGAACGCCGTCTTTATCAGACGTTGGGTCGATGGTCACTTCGTCCGTGAAGAAGCCGAGGCCGACGGTTGACATGCCCCACGGTGTCCACGGCTGAGTCCCGGCCGACGTGTAGTTTGCGTCCGCTTCGTGCTTGGTGAACAGGGTATACGAATCGACGGTGCGGTCGGACGAACGCGCCACGTATGCGCTGACTTTCGACGTGTTCAGGTCACGGCCGTCGCGGGATAACTGGATGTACGGGGTTTCGTACAGCAGCGTATCGAGCGGCGTAATGATGGACGACGTCTGCGTAACTTGGTGCGGCAGCAGCGCCACGTTCGGGCCACTCATGCTATCTGCTTCGCCGAAATCACCGCTACCATCCGGCTGCGCGGCGAACTGCATCAGGGACGAAACATACGGGCCGTCCATCGGTGGCGTTGGCGGGTTAGGATCACTGGCGGCGTTGTACGGCTGCGCGGCGAACTGCATCAGGCTGGCGTCATACACGAACTGCGGCGGCTTTTTATAAACGCTGACCTTCATTTCGTAGTATTCCCAACTTTCGCGGCCACTGCGGACAGACGTCAGGCGGAGCGTCGCGAGCACCGGGTCGAACAGACTGGCTTCGACATTCATGTCTGCCGCTGCGGTTGCATACGGCCAATTCCACGACGTGCCGTTGATGCCGGATTCGGTGCGAACTAACGTGCCTTCCTGATTGAAGACGCGAATGGTGTACGAGGTTCCCGGTTCAGGCCCGATGTCGCCGTCGATGTGCGGGACAGGCTTATCGCCTTGCAGGATCCGGTCGCGGTGCGCCCAAGTCAGGGTGTACGTGTCAGGCGTTTCCCCGGCGTTGGCCGTGTAGGTCAGCGCGGACGGTACATACCAGCGTTGCAGGGTTGACGTCGAAGCGAGATAGTGCTGCACGTTGCCCGGCGGGTATGGGCGGATCTGGCGGAAGTCCATGTCCAGATGATCAATCGGCGCATCTTCAATCGGGAAGCGGCCACCGCCCAATGTCCACGGCAGGATCTTGATGTCGATGGACTCGTTGCCCGCGTATTTCTGCCAGTCGGTACCGCCGTCGTACGTCGTCACCCAAAGCATTTCGCTTTTCTGGTGGCGGAATGGGATGGTGTCGAGTACGCCGCGCGCCACGGTAATCACGTTGCCATTGATGGCGTCGATGCGGACAAACTCTTCGGCGATTTCCATCTGCGTGCGTTGGCCGTCAAGAACAGGCTTGGCGATGCGCGCCACGAAGCCCGGCTGAACGTCGTCCCACATGTCGGTCATTTCGGACAGGATGATTTGCGTTGACAGGTAGTCGATGTCGGCGGCCAGCGATCCGAACGCACCGAAGTCACCGTTGCCACGGATGTCGAAGCCCGATTCACCTTCGGCCATGATACCCATGTCATACGCGGCGGACATGTCAGTCGGCTTCTCGGCCTGCGAGTTGATGAACGCATCGTTCGGGCCAACGGCGTTCAGTTCGCCGTCCGGTAGCTGCTGCACCAGATCCACGTACGGCATTTCGTACACGATACGGCGGGCAATCGCGGGAGTCAGGTCAGGCTCGTATCCGGATGGCGGCTCGACTTGGTTGAACGTGTTTAACTGGAAGGCGAACTGGTCTTGCAGCGCGACAATCTTGATCTTGCCGTCCGGCAGCGTGCCATCTTCAACGGTACCGACGCGGATAACAACTTCGGTCAGGCCGCGCTGTTTCGGGTCACGCACTTTCAGCACGTCGCCCGGCTGCACGTTCCATGCCCGGCGGTCACAGATCACGGTGAAACGGCGGACGTTGGTAGACGCGGCGCGCAAGTCACGCTGTGCCACCTGCATCGCCAGTTTCCCGGTAGGGATGCCGAGGTATTCAATCGTGTTGCTGTTCAGACAGCCCTGATTCTGGATCTGCGCGAGGTTGTGGCTACGCACCTGCTGGTCTTCGTCCATAATCGGGTTGTGGTAAGTCACGACTACTTCGTTAACCAGATTGGCCGGAGACGCGTTAGTCGCTTCCTGAATGGACCGCAGCCCGGAATCCGTGTCGAAGATCGGCAGCGTGTCGAAGTCGTAGTCCTTCCGGATCAACCGCAGGGACAGTTTGCCCGTCACTTTGCTGACGTACATCGCACCGCCAATGTGGTCGAGGATAAGCTGCATGAACGATTCGAGCGTGTCCTGACGGTTCCATCGGATGCAAAGGCCGAAGTTCTCGTTAAACAGGGTGTCGGCTGCGAGGCGGAACGTCGTATCGTCGATAAGGTCGCGCGACAGACCACGGCCCCACTCGTAGTTCGACTGGCATTCGTACAGGATGTGCGCCGGGTTCATGGCATGGATTTCGTGCTGATTGCCCTGACCGTCGTACCCCTGCATCTTGACCAGACATTTTTCCGGATACCAGACGCCGCCAGTCCACCCGGCCGTAGAGCGGCGGGCCTTGAATTTCCACTGCTTCGGGTATGGGTTCATGGCGCAGATCAGGCCGTCGAAATACGCGGTAACGACACCACGGAATTCCGGCTGGCGGCCACCGAGCATGTTCTTTAACTTCTGGCTGACGGTCTGCGTCGGCGCGCCCATGTACAGTTCTAGCGGGCCATCAATGCCGCCTTCCGCCTTCGTGCCGCCGAACAAGTCTTCGCGGTTAATCTGGATGGTTGTGTTGCCAGTGATTGAGCCTGTCCACGCGGTACGGTCGCCCACGCGGATCTCGACAATCTCATTCACCGGGCCACGGAAAAGGCCCATAAACAGGCCCATGTAGTATTTGTACCCAACCGTAATCTTCTTGGCTTTACTTCCCATGTGCGTGCGCCTCGTCCCATTCTTGTTGGGCCACGGCTGCGGCTTTACGCAGCAGCGGGTTTGCGGACTTCATGGCTTCCGCTACCGGGTAGCCTTCCCGTAGGAATTGTTCGAAGGTGATTCCGAAGCGCTCGGCCAAGCGCTCCGACCCGTTTTTGCAATACCCGAGTTTCCGGGCATGGCGCATAAAGATGCGCGGCTGATCCTGCGGCTCGTCGTGTCTGCTCATTATTTTTTCGCCTGTTTCGCTTTAACTGCTTTGGTTCGGAAGTTGCCGAAGCCCAATACCTGCCAGTCGGCTGTCCACACCTCGCCGAATACCACGGACTGCGGCGTGCCTTCCTTCACCTGCGGGATGTCGAAGTCCTGAATTGTTGCTGGTTTTGCCGATGCAGGCTTCGGCGCGAGGGCCGCGTTGATCAGCACCGAGGCCACCAGCATAGCTAACGCCCACCACATAGCGATTCTCCTTAAAAGATTGGGTTGCCGTCGAACGGGGAACGGTCTGGCAGCGACGGGATACCGCCGAAGTTCGCCAGATTGTTGAAGATGGTATCACAGGCCGTACTGGTGCGCGGGCATCCCGGGTAAGTCTTGAGGATGTAGCCCCCGGCCAAGCCGTCTACGGTACCAAAGATGGTAATGGTATTCCCGGTATGGGTTTCGATGCCGCGACGTTCCACGCCGTACACCGGATCTATCCACTCGATGAAGCCGCCTGCGAAATACCCATCTGGCCGTGTGGCGTATGCAGCAGCCGTAACGGTACCCGCGCCAACGGTAAGGATCGTGGCATCCACGCGGAAGGCTTCTTTGTTAACGCGGCATTGGCCGTCATACAGCGCGTGCGGACAACCACGGCTCCACGACAGGCGCAGACCATTTCTGTCCATCGTGGCCGACAGGGTTGAACAGGTGACAGTTGCTACGGTAGGGTTTTCGCCCTGATTGATGCTATCGACGGTGCCGACATAACAGACCACCGGGTCGTTATCGTCAAGGTGCATCCGTCGGATAGTCAGGGTTACGGGGGAGCCGGGGGGAGTCCCGATGAAGAGGCCGACGACGGGATTCGAGTTTGGCAGCGTCAGATTTAGCGCATCCGTCTTAGCCTCGCCCGTTTGTTTAATCCCGTCGTCGGACACTCCCATCGGTTCCCAAATGCTCCCCAGCGCACTTACTTTAGCGTCTGCGGAGGTATAACGCCAGTATTTATCCAGCAGGCGAAACTCGTACATAAAGACGGGTCTGCCGTTGTCGTTGGACGTCTCGATAATGTTGTAAGACATAATGCCCTCTTATGATAATGGTAAGGGCGTTGCAATCCTCCGATCGTCGAAAAACTTGAAGGTCAGAGAAACTTGACTTACGCCCGCCGAGTCAGTCAACCGTTTTATTTCGATTCCGTCAACATCTAATCGCGCTACGGGGATATATCCGATGCGCCGGACGTCGTTTCTGGACGTCGCCGGGATGGACTGTGACAGGAATAGCCACTCTTCATCCCCAACGATACGACTCGAAATGATGGTGGTCGGGATTCTGGTACCGTCGTACAGTTCGACCATGATGTCACGTTTCGTTTCCTGCGTCCCGCCGATGTACTGAGTATAACCGCAGCGCCGGACTACGAGCGCGCCGTCGGCCGGGTTGATGTCGCGGGACAGAATGAAGTCATTCGTATCGAGCGGCAGGTGGAAAGTCTTGGTGCGGCCACGCAGCGCGAACAGGATCTGCCGGAACTGACGGTCAGCGGTGCGGCCGTGGATGGTGTACGACTTTTTCACGGTGCCGTAGTTCTGGTTCCCCGGGTCAACAATGACCACCGGGCCGGACTGGTTGTCGAAATTGTAGGTCAGACGGTCAGACGTAATTTCGTTGGACGACCCCCAATCTTCCGGCATGACAAAGATGTGCAGCCCGGTACGGGTGTAGACCGGGAAGTCTGACCACGACGGCGTCAGGTCATAATTCTCGGTGCAGAAGAACCGGACTTGGGTCTGTGACACGCTGTCAGTCATCTGCTGGCCGTTCATCGCCTCCCTGATCTGCGCGACGCGAACCGGATACAGACGCGTGCCTCGCGGCGTGTCCGACTGGAGGCCAAACGTCAGCGTCATATGCCCGGCGTCGATGTCCAGTCCGGCAATGATGTTCGTCTCATAGTCCCACGTCGTGCCTCGGTTGAACATGACCACGTCACCCACGTTGAAGTCTTTCACCCGGAACTGGCCGAAGATGTCCACCGACCCGGCTGGCGCATCGTTTTCCGTGGCTGTCATGTCGTGCCACAAAGGCAGGAGTAACGGAGACTGGCCGACGCCCGCGATGGTCGTGTCGAGCAGCGTACGCTTTTCATCCCAACGCAGGAACGTCGCTTCGAATGAGCGGCGAGGGTGCAGGCGGATCGGGCGTCGCTGTTCTGCGCCGGACTCGGAAATCATGACGTCAGTTTGCCACTCGATGCGCTCGGTTACGCCGTCTTTCCAGTTCGGCAGCGGCAGGAACACCGGGTACGTCAGGCGGACGTCGTCAGAGTATGGCGGCTTCGGCCCCAATGCCTTATCCGGGATCGGCACGATGTCCGCGATAAAGTCGTTGGCCCGGCTAACCTCGACGGTCTGGCCGTCAAGGATTAGCTGGAATGCCATGTACGCCGGAGTGTCGGCCGGGACGTTGGAGTAGATGCAGTCGAAGCGGTACACGCCGTCGGCGGAGATCGTAAACTCCCCGCTGTTCGGATTGGTGCCGATGGCCGCAGTCGCGACGACGGCATGATCGATAGACAGGGTGCCGGAGTCATCGACATACATGACCGCCGTATAAGACCCGGCCTTCAACTTCATCCACTTCGCCATGTAGTACGTCTGGTTGCCTGCGGCTTGGCCGAAGACATCCTGAACGTAAAGCTGGTACGCCCCGTTAAGGGCGTCGTAGATTGCTTGGTTAAACTGTTCGCGCGCGGGGCGCAGTCCGCTCAAAGCCATCGTTATTATCCCACTAAGTTTTTCAACGTCGGTACGTTGCGTTGAAGAATCTGCATCACCGCCTTTTCTCCTTCCGGCGTGTTCATGGCTTCCGGTACTTTCGACCTGTCATCCACCAGCACGAAGCGAAGACCTTGTGGCGACTGCGCCGTCTGGCCGCCGCCTCGCGACTGGTTAAGCACGTTATTCGGGTCATCCTTCGACAGCACCTGTTCGCCTTTTTGCAGAATGGTCGGAACCTCGTCAGAACGCAAGCCCGGCAGTCCGCCATCATGGAAGCGCGGGGCATTCGCGAACATGGCCGGGCTGACCCCGCCCTTCATCTGCGTGCCGCCAGTTGTCTTACTGCCGACGGTGCCGCCGTTATGTTTCGCCACGGTGCCGCCTAATGCAACGGCCGCCGAACCGATGCCACCCCCCATAGAGGCCAACGCGTTGAGCGCCATCTGCTGCAAGATTGCCATTGCGATCTTCTGCAAGAAGTCCGCGAAGAACCGTGCCACGGCCACGCCAAGATTCGAGAACGCATCGCCAATGCTTTGTGACCCGGCCACCACCAACGCCATTTCATCAACGATGGATGACAGCGCCGTGCTCATTCCGTCCAGCACGCCCTGAACGACAGTCGTGTCCATCGTCGTGAAGGTGCCTGTGACGTCCACCAGCCCGGCTTTGACGGATGCAATCTGCGCCATGATGCGGCTGAATTCTTCCGGCGACATCGTGTCTTTAATCTTCTGCGCGAAGGCGTCAAGCTGCTCGGCCGACGACGCGATGCCCGTATTCATGTTCTGATACAAGGCTACCGTCTGCGCGACGGCTTCGTTTTCAGAGATAACCCCGGCCTGCCGTTTGGCGTTGATTTCGTCCAGCAGGTTTTTCTTCGTCTCCTGCTGCGAGTTTAACTGATCCTCAATGCGTTTCAGTTCTTCGAGTTTGGCCTGCGTGGTCGCGTATTCCAGATTGCGTTTGCGCAGGTCTTCGAACTGCCCGGCCAGATTCTGCCCGCCAGTCCCGAGTTTCTTCGACTTGGCGATCAGCTGATCGTACTGCGTATTGACAGCGGCCAGTTTAGCGGCCAGACGGTCGTCAAACGTGGCATTCGGGTCAATCTTAACTTCCTTCACGCCGACGGCGGCATTCAACTCGTTGTACTTGTTGATCAGCGCCTGTAATGCGTTTTCCTGTTTCTTGATACCACCCGTCGTACGTTGCTGCGAGTTGAAGAGGGTCGTTTCTGCCTTCTTGCGCGCGGCCACAACGGCGTCAAGACGTTTGGTAAGGGCGTCACCCTCCGAGCCGCCAATCGACTTAGCGCGGGCGTACTGCGGCGCAAATTCCTCGTCAATGATGGCGAGGCGGCCAGACAGGTTCTTCCGCTGCTCGGCTTTACGCGCCGCGACGTCCGCTTTTTTGGCCGCCTCTTCCA
>Ga0224732_1018_pt1 | contig 13820 bp, 10 predicted proteins | sample IA12soil_GW_FP2_2_FD_161643 | JGI IMG/M metagenome (GOLD analysis project Ga0224732, IMG submission 161643) | Enriched cells from agricultural soil in Iowa, United States - IA12soil_GW_FP2(+) | ecosystem: Environmental > Terrestrial > Soil > Agricultural land | place: USA: Iowa | collected 2017-05-08 | reverse complement strand
CATACTGATCATCCTTCCTGCGCAAGGTCTCCAAGTACAGGATGACGTGATCGGTTTGGCTGACCAGTAATTGGCGCAGCTCGTCCCTGTTCTGGCAATGCTGCAGCTGAAGCAGGTCAATTTCGTTCATCAACGGTCCGATATCAAATCCTTCCTGAACCAGGGAACTGATCACATGACTCATTAACACAAGGATCGTTTGCAGCAGTTTGGGATAGGGATAGACACTGTTTTCTAAATAACGGTCGAACATTTCAATGATATAGCTTTCAGCCGCATCTCGGTCCGTGGACAAAATCGCATTCATAATCAGCTTTTGATATACAGCCGGATACTGGTATTGAACATTATCCTCCATCGGCTTGGAAAAATAGATATCCGTTTCCATGAAGGCTTTATAGGCGATCATCCGTTTCACCTGCTCGAAGCCCTCATGAAGCTGGTCCAGGGGATAAACGGAACTGATACAGAAGGAAACAGTGGCGTCAATGCGGTCTCGGGCCAGTTTTTGAATACGGCGGCAAACATCCTCAAGCCTTGCCATCTGAAACGCGTCCATTTCTTCATACTCCACATTGACGATAAACCCGATCTTTTGACGATCCAATATAGTGCCTGCGGACGGAATGCCTAATCCGAACGTATCCTCAGCCAGGCTGTATAAATATAACAGCTGGTTCGCAATTTTCCCTTGGTGATCCATCGACTCGTCGATCATAACAAGCACAACAAAGTAAGGATACACAAATTGGATTCCTGCTTCGCGAAACCTCACGGTGATATCAGAGGATTCCACGCGATGATCATGGAGCAGTTCATGCACCAATTGATAGCGTACAACCGGTTCATTTTTACGGAGGACCGCCAACAGATCATGGATCGCGTAGTTCACAAACGTGTATGGATCCCGGCTTTCGCCCGTGAATACAAAACCTTTAAGCCTGTCAGCCAACCGTTTCCAAGGCGTATACATCATGGATGCAAGGTAATAGGATACCCCAACCCCTGCAGCCGCGACAACGAGAAGGATCACGGCCGCCTGTTTAAAGGCAGTGGCTACCTGTTTGTCATACGCCGCAAATGGAGACAGCTGAACGATAACAAACCCGCTGGTCGGAAGTTTATATGCCGATACCAAAAAATCCGCATCTCCTATCGTTCTCCGATCCGACTTAACTGTTCCGGTCTGCAGGGAATCTACTATTTTTTTCGCATCCAGTCCATCGATCGGATCCGATATCATGCGCCCTGCCGGATCAAGCAAAATCATCGGTCCTGCCTGCTCCTTTTGTAGATTCATCCAGGTATTATAAAAGACGTCTTTCTGGACGTTAAGCACCAGGATCCCCAGTGGAGTCGACTGGACGGGCGGAATCGACCGCGCAAATGTCAGAATGCTTCTACCGTCCTCAGTTGGTAAGGAACGCAGGCCAATCCATGATGAGGATTTGCTCGTACTAACTGTACTCAGCCCTTGAAGGAAAGCTTTGTCATAAAAGTCAGCCTCGTCATAGATGCCTTCATTTGTGGTCAGAACCTTCCTGTTCTGCAAAATGTCGAGGTACAGCGAGTGGAACAGCGGATTAATCACGGTCCAACTCCGCAATTGCTCCTTCGTTTGAGCATAATCGTAAGCGGTCTGATCGAACGGATGCTTCAACAGATCCAGCACGCTGGGTGAGAGTGAAATTTGCAATACCATTTGATTCAATTGGTCAAGAAGAATATCCAAGTTTCGCGAGGAGCGGTCCAAATACGTTTGGGAGGCGTTCTCCAACTGTCCGCGCGCGTCATGCTGTACGCGGTATACCTGAAATGAGAGCAGTAGGAGCGTCGGGATGAGGATCGTAATAAGAAATAGGAGCAGATGTTTATGAAAAACGAATTTCAATTCTTTACGTTTACGGAACATGCGAATCCATCCCCCATGACCTGAAAATACATAGGTTAGTAGCCTGTCAAAATGGCATGATATGCATTTATAATGCAAGAAACCGTCCCTCTAGTGTTATCATAACTTGCTTAACCAAAGGACGGCTTCTTGTTTTTAATTATTTTGTTCTAACATGCAGAAGCCGTCCAAATCAGCCATGACTTTTTGTTCGGCTTCAAACCGCAATCCCCGCGTTTTATCTGAAGTCCTTCGGAATTCTGCGCGCCACCCCGGTCAGGATCGCCGCCTGAACCACTGCTTTGCGGATTTCGATCACAACCTGCTCGTTAAAAATACTCGGGATGATGTACAGCTCGTTCAGCTCCCCGCCCGAGACGACCGAAGCGATCGCCCGCGCCGCCGCCAGCTTCATCGGTTCGTTGATGCAGCGGGCCCGGCAGTCAAGCGCTCCGCGGAACAGGCCTGGAAAGACGAGCACGTTGTTGATCTGGTTCGGATAATCGCTGCGCCCGGTCGCGTAGACCCGGGAATGCGGAATCGCCTCTTCCGGCGACACCTCCGGCTCTGGATTCGCCATCGCAAAGACGATCGGATCCGGCCCCATGCTGCGGATATCCTCCCCGTTCAGCAGATTGCCGCGCGATACGCCGATGAATACGTCGGCCCCTTTGATAACCTCTTTAAGCGAGCCTTCGTTCGCTTCGACCTGCGGCTGGTCTGCCAGCCACTGCCACATCGGATGGCTGTATGTACCTCCCCTGACGATTGCGCCTTCCCGGTCAACCGGAACCAGCTTCGTTACGCCGGCGCTGAGGAGCATTTTGCAAATGGATACGCCCGCCGCACCGATGCCGTTCACGACAACCCGGATATTCTCCATCCGTTTGTTGACCACCTTCAGGGCGTTCAAGAGACCGGCGATGACGACCACGGCCGTACCATGCTGGTCATCATGGAATATCGGCATATCCAGCTCCTGGGCCAGCCGCGTCTCGATTTCGAAGCAGCGCGGAGAGCTGATGTCCTCCAGGTTGATGCCGCCGAAAATCGGGCTGATCGCCTTGATCGTCCGGATAATTTCCTCCGTGTCCGTCGTGTCCAGGCAGATCGGAAACGCATCGACGCCGGCAAGCTGCTTGAACAGCATCGCCTTGCCTTCCATCACGGGAGCCGCCGCATGCGGACCGATATCCCCAAGCCCGAGAACGGCTGTACCGTCGGTAATGACCGCTACCGTATTGCGTTTAATCGTGAGCGAATAAGCCTTATCCTGGTCTTCGTGGATCGCAGTGCACACCTTGGCCACGCCTGGCGTATACACACGCGACAAGTCGTCCCGGTTTTTGATCGGCAGCGTCGGCTGAACCTTGATTTTGCCGCCCAAGTGAACGAGAAAGGTCCGGTCGGACACGTTGATCAGCTTAATGCCGTCATGCCGCTTCAGCGATTCAACGACGCGGTCCTCCTGCGTGTCGACCACTTCTACCGTAATATCCCGCACAGAAGAATCCTTCCCGGGGCGGATGACGTCGATGGAGGTGATGTCCCCTCCCGATTTACTGATCGCGGCTGCGACATCTCCAAAAGTCACCTTCCCGTGATCCAGCTCAACCCTAAGAATAATACTCGTATTCGCCATGATGCATCCTCCTGATTCAAGGTTTAAAAATAGTCACCCGTGCTGTTAAAGCCATTTGTCATTTGTCCGAAGTCTGACGACCCGGCATTGTAACCGATTGCAATTCTATCATAAGCTGATCCATATTCAGGCCAAAAGCTCGTCCGGTTTTGACTTTCCGGATCGAAACCGCCCGCAACATATCTTAACAATAACCGCGAAACTGCACAAGCCTCAGACGTATCCATGAGGATCGGGAGTAACTCAGCGCTCCCACCGGCAGCTCCGCCCGTGTATAGTTTATAAACGTTTGAGCCGTTACACGCTGCGTTTCATATGTATTTGGCTGACCGATATGCCAAAACCGGCTTCCTTCAGCACACCCGTCAGCATCGTTTCGGACCCGGGAATATTGACGGTACGCAGGGTCAGTCCAAGGCTGGACGGCCCAAACACTTCGCTTAGGAGGCCCTTCATCAGCGCCAAAGCGTCTTCGCTTTGCCCACCCAGAACCTTGCATTGAAACAGCGACGTGGAGGTATGCGTCCCCTGATCATCGAAGCCCCTTTTATACAGTGCGTAACCCGCAGGCTGGCCTTCCGGATCGAACGCGATCAGCGATTCGCCGTTCACGACGCTCTCCCATCGCGTCTGCCAAGGCTGGTTACTAACCGGCACGTGCAGCCTTTGGATATCCTGCGGAATGCCCCTGCGGAATTCGTACTTCCCGGATCCGCCGCCGGTCAGCGCTTCATCTTTCAGGCTTTTGCATTCATAGAAGACGAGATCGTCAATGACCTCATATCCCATCCGCTCGTACAGCGATATCGCCGGCTTGTTATCGCTCAGCGCTTCGAGCAGGGCGACATCCGCACCCTCCGCTTTGTACAGCTCAAGGCTGGCCTTGATCAGCAGCTTGCCGATGCCTTTGCCCCGATACGCCGGGATGATCCCCGTTCCCCCGTTCCATGCTGTCTTCACGCCGCCGTTATTCCGCAGACCGTTCATGACAAAACCGACGGGAATACCGTCCACGCAGCCTACGATCGATTGCGCGAGCGACAATCCTTGATCTGTACTTCTCTTGAGGAGCATGTCCATGCTCATCGTGATGGGGACCGAATACCCCTTAAACCCTTCGTTCCAAAGATCCGTAAGCTCGGCAGGCGAAAATTCACTCATCCTTCTCATGATTACATTCATTTTCATTCATTCCCCACTTTCTACAGATCTAACGGAAGTTCATCAAAGCTTTAGTTCAATCTATATACATAATGAATAAAATGTGAAATGAACGCAATCATTTTGTAACTTTCCCTCCGGTGCCCTATGATAAAGTATGACATGGTAAACTTATGTTTCACCGATCATCAATGTCTGGAGGCAGCTAAAGAATGCGCACATACATCCCGAGAAGCTTATACATAACCGTTGACAACAGCGCCGCTCACCTGCCTGGAAAGTCGGGTACGCCGCTATGATTCATCTCTCGCCGAATGAAAAAAGATATATGCCGGGACTGGACGGACTCCGGACCCTGGCTGTTTTCGCTGTCATTTTATACCACCTGAACGTCGGCTGGGCGCCGGGGGGACTGCTTGGCGTCAGCATATTTTTCGTCCTGTCCGGATATTTGATCACCGATCTTCTTACCGCCGAGTGGCGAAGGAGCGGAACACTTGATCTGAAGCAGTTTTGGATCAGACGGTGCCGGAGGCTGCTTCCCGCCATGATCGTCATGCTCGCTGCCGTGACCGCCTGGGTGACATTGGCGCGGCCGTCTACGATGCCTGTTTTAAAGGGCGACGCGATCTCGTCACTCTTTTATGTCAATAATTGGTATCTGATCTACCATCAGGTTTCGTACTTTGAAAAATTCGGGCCCGTCTCACCGCTCGGACATCTGTGGTCGTTATCGGTTGAGGAGCAGTTTTACGTGCTGTGGCCGCTGCTTATGCTGATCGGTCTGAAGCTCGCCCCGCGGCGGGGAAAAATGTTTCTGTTCATGCTCTCAGCCGCGGCGGTGTCCGCCCTGGCGATGCTGGTCATCTACGATCCGGGGACGGATCCCAGCCGGGTTTATTATGGGACGGATACACGGGCGTTTTCGCTCCTGATCGGTGCCGCGCTCAGCATTATTTGGCCCAGCCGCAAGCTGTCTCCCCGGATCGACCGGTTCTCCAGGCGCTTGCTGGACAGCATAGGCATACTCAGCTTAGCAGCGATTCTGGTCATGATCTGGACCACCAACGAATACGACGCATTCCTGTATCCCGGCGGCTTGGTTCTCCTGTCGCTGGCCGCAGCCGCTGCCGTGGCCGTGCTCGCCCACCCGGCAAGCCGGATCGGCCGATGGATTGGCTGCAAGCCGCTGCGATGGCTCGGCGTTCGCTCCTACGGCATATACATATGGCATTATCCAGTAATCATTTTATCCACAACAAACGGAGCCGGAGACGTGAGCGTCCTGAAAGCCGTATTTCAGGTGGCTGCCAGCATTGCGCTGGCTGCGCTGTCGTATACATTGATCGAAGAACCGATCCGCAAAGGGTTATTGGGAAAAGGGTGGAAGAAGCTGCGCTCCGGCAAACTGGGCGTAGATCAGATTCCGCTGAAGGGCTGGATTACCGGGGCTACCTTACTGCTGCTGGTCATTATTTCCTGCACAGGCATCGCCCGGACACCGGCGGTCGCATCCACCGTTCAGGCGCTCGGCCCGGCCGCTTCCGGAGCTGACGGCTCCAGACCGGTGTCACAGGAGGTTTCCACTGCAGGGGACGGCACAGGAAATGCGGATGCCGCTGCCTCCGGCCCGCAAACCGCAAAAGGTGGCGATCATCACGACGCCGGCCCGGCGGAAACCTCTGCCGGCAGTCCAGCCGAGACGCAAACGCCTCCTGCAGCCCAGGGCCAGCAGGCTGCGGATGATGCAGCTTCGGGCATTACAGGCCAGGCCGAAGACCCGCCTTCCGCCGGCGGCAAAGCAACATCGTCCGCGAATCCCGTAGGCGTGGCCGGCACGCCTCCCGCCAAAGCCGGCGAGCCGGGAGGGAGTTCGGGCAAGGCGTCCGGGCAAGGGGCCGGCGCAGCGGGAACGAACGCCCCTCCACCGGTCAAGCGGAATCTGGCGGTGAGCGCCATCGGCGATTCCATCCTGCTGGACGCCGCCCCATATTTGCAGCAGTACCTTCCCGGCATCGTCGTCGATGCCGAGATCGGCCGGCAAATGTCCGAAGCGCCGGACATCGTGGAGCGGCTCCGGGCGGAAGGCAAGCTCGGCGACTACGTGGTGATCGAGCTCGGAACCAACGGCGCCTTCAGCTCCAAGCAGCTTTCCCGGCTTCTCGACTCGCTGAAGGACGTCCGGCAGGTCGTGCTCGTGAACACCCGGGTGCCGAGAAACTGGGAAAGCACGGTCAATACGGCGCTCCGTAAGGCAGCCGATGCCCATGACAATGCGACGCTGCTCGATTGGTACGAAGCGAGCAGCGGACAGTCCTTCTTTACACCCGACGGGGTCCATCTCAAGAAGGATGGAGCCAAACTACTGGCATCGCTGATCACAAATGACGTCGGAGCCAAATGACCGGGCTCACGAAACGTTTGTGTTTAAAGCCTTTGAGATATACACGTGTTGGAACTCATACATGACTGTTATCCTTTTAGTGGTTCGGCAGGCACTGCCGCACAGCCGGGCACGGAAATGATCCGTGCCCGGTTTTTTTCGATTCATTTTCAGTGGAGCCGTCTCCCTCATGTCCCCCCGCCTAACTGTACATATTGTATAAACAGTTCGCAATTTGATATGATAATTAAAGATTACCATCAATGAATGTAGAGAAGGAGAGATCACCATGGCTACGATTCGTTTAGGCAAAAGCGATCTGCATATTAATCCGATTGGGCTCGGAGCCAACGCTGTCGGCGGGCATAATCTGTATCCGAATCTGAATGAAGAGACAGGCAGGGACGTGGTCCGGACCGCCCTCGACCTCGGGGTGAATTTCCTGGATACCGCGTTCATCTACGGTCCCGGCCGCTCCGAAGAGCTGATCGGCGAGGTGCTGAAGGAGAAAGGCAGAGCGAAAGCCGTCCTCGCGACCAAAGGCGCGCACAAGTTTGTGGATGGCAAAGTCGTGATGGACAATTCGCCCGCCTTTTTGCAGCAGTCGGTCGAAGACAGTCTAAGACGCCTTCAGACGGATTACATCGACCTGTTCTACATCCATTTTCCCGATGAGCAGACGCCGAAGGCTGAAGCCGTCGGAGCGCTGCAGAGGCTGAAGGAACAGGGCAAAATCCGGGCCATCGGCGTATCGAATTTCAGCATCGACCAGCTGATAGAGGCAAACGTGAACGGCTATGTGGATGTGCTCCAATCGGAATACAACCTTTTTGCCCGGGACGCGGAAAAGGAGCTGCTTCCATACTGCGAAGCCAATGGCATCTCGTTTGTCCCTTATTTCCCGCTGGCTTCCGGCCTGCTAGGCGGCAAATATACGAAGGACACCACGTTCAGCGATTTCCGCGCGAACAATCCGCGCTTTCAAGGCGAAGCTTTCGCCCGGAACCTGGACAAGGTGGATCGACTGCGGCCGATCGCTTCGCAAAAGAACGTCGAAGTGGCCCATGTGGTGCTGGCCTGGTACCTGAAGCAGCCGGCCATTGACGCCTTGATTCCGGGAGCGAAAAAACCGGAGCAGGTGAAGGAAAACCTGAAGACGCTGGACGTTCAATTAACGGATGCTGAAGTCGAAGAGATCAGCGGTATCTTTAAATAATCCGTGGGGACCGTCGGCGGATGAGCCGGTACTGCGAGAAAGACGCGGCTTATCTGGCTTCGGATGTTTATATATTTTGATCTCTTCAACAAAAGGAGCTGCTTTCAGGGCGATCCGCCCTAAAAGCAGCTCCTTTGCTGTCATCCACCGATTACACAACGAGCCCGTATTCCCGCCGCCGTTCAGCCAATGACCCCTCGATGATCCGGTCCAGCAGGGCGGAGAAGGACAGCCCAGCGGCCTGCGCGCTCTTGGGCAGCAGACTGGTCCGGGTCATACCAGGCAGCGTGTTGACCTCCATCACGTAAGGAATGCCCTGGTGAAGCATGACATCCACCCTCGCGTACACGCTGCATTTGAGCACGCGGCAGCTGAGCTCGGCGGCCCGGCGGACCCGTTCGGCGGTATCCGGATCCAGGCTTGCGACGACTTCTTCGCACTCCCCTTCCTCGTATTTGGAAGTGTAATCGAAAAACTCCCCGTTCGGCTTGATCGCCAGAACCGGAAGGTACTCGCCGTTCAGCAGGCTGCACGTGATTTCCTCACCCTCGATGTACTGCTCGAGGATCACTTCATCGTCCCAGTGGAAAGCTCGCTCCACCGCTTCCCGCAAGCTCTGCTCATCCCGCGCCAGCGTAACGCCGACGCTGGAACCGCCGCTGTTCGGCTTGACGACAAGCGGATAGAGCGGTTCCGAGGCGAGCACGTTCTCCAGCTCATCCGGACTCGTCAGCAGCGTCCAGTCGGGTGTCTCTACACCCTCGTAACGGAGCAGCTTCTTTGCCGTATTTTTGTCCATGCACAGGCTGCTCGCCAAAACGCCGCTGCCGGTGTATGGAACACCGAGCGTCTCGAGCGTACCCTGGATCGTTCCGTCTTCCCCATATTTGCCGTGCAGGGCGATCACGGCCATATCGATACCGGCCAGCTGCTGCGGCAAATCCCGTTTCCTCGTAATTTCGATCGGCCGGACTTCGTATTTGGCGGGATCCAGATGCGAGATGATCTCCCTGCCCGTCATCAGCGACACCTCCCGTTCCGAGGAATCTCCGCCCATAATTACGCCTACTCTTAACATCCGTTCTCCTCCAATCGTCTTTGGACCGCCTTTCCGATCACCTGGATGCCGTGCACAAGATCTTCATCGCTCACCCGTGAAAAACCGATCCGCAGCGTTCCCTCGCCCTGACCGTCCGTATAGAACACATCTCCTGCGGTAAACACCACGCCTTGTTCGTAACAATCCCGCAGAACATCCCTTGAGCGGATGCCGTCCTGCAGCTCCAGGAACAGATGGAGCCCGCCGGTTCCGGTTAACCTTTTGTGCGGTATATACTTGCGGCAGCACTCTACCGCCAGCTCATGCTTATGCTTATATTCAGATTTCGCCCGCTTTAAATACTTTTCAAAATTGCCGTTATGAAAATATTGATACAGCACCGCCTGATCCAGCGTAGAGGTGTGGATGTTTCTCGCCCGCTTGACGCTGACCAGCGCATCGATCAGCTCCCTGTCCGCCGCGATCCAGCCGATGCGGATGCCCGGGAACAATATTTTGGAAAAGCTCCCGAGGTAAATGACGCTGTTTCCATCCCCGCCGAAGGCCGCCAGCGGGGCCATGTGCGAACCCGAATAGCGCAGCTCCTCATTGAAACCGTCCTCGATCAATGGTATATGGTGCTTTGCCAGCAGGCGCAGCACTTCGACCCGCTTCTCGGCCGACATTACAATCCCGGTCGGATTGTGATACGACGGGGTGAGGAACGCCAGACCGAAGGAGTTTTCGGTCAGCGCCCGCTCCATTTCGCCGATATCGATCCCGTCCTGCTCCATCCCGATCCCGGTAATGTCATATCCTTGAAGCCGGGAAATTTTGATGGCTGTATGATGAGTCGGGTTTTCGCACAAGATGTGCTTTTCTTTCACGTTCAGCGAGGACAGGATGATATCATAAGCTTCCGTGAACCCGTTCGTGATCAGAATATCTTTACCGTCCATGTCGACGCCTTTCGTTTCCATATAACCCGTCAAATACTCGATCAACGGTTTGTATCCTTTGGCGTAGCCGTAGTTGAGCAAAATCTCCCCTTCGATCGCCATCCGGTCCAGAAAAGCGCGCTTCACGTTGGCCAGGTCGAAGAGCTTCTCGTCGGGGGCGATGCTCGCGAAGTTAATCATCCCCTTCTCCCCGCGCAGGTCGCGCTTCATCAAATCCAGATCCGTGGCCGCTTGTGCCACCGGGCTCAAATGCTGCTGCCAATCCACATGCCAGGAAGGTACCGAAGCGATGCCCACTTTGGAGACGAAAGTTCCTTTGGAGCGGACGGTATAAATGTACCCTTCCTCCTCGAGCTCGGTGTACACCGCCACCAGCGTATTGCGGCTGATATTCAGCATCGTGCTGAGCTCCCGCGTCGACGGCAGCTTCTGGTCCACCCTTCCCTTGCCCTTGGTGATCCACTGCTTCAAGTATTCTTTGACCTGCACCGTCAGCGGCCGGCCTTCTGTAATTTTAAAATCCGTAAACATGACGTTATTCCCCCCGTACCTATCTTCACACAAACCGCTGCCTGATAAAAGATCCACCGGACGGCGTTTTCCGGCCCGGCGTGGTTTAGTTTGTCCGCAGGCCATGATACCGGCTCTCGCCGAACCGCTTCGGCTGTCCTCCTTCTCAGGATGCCCGAAAGCCGGAGGCCGACTCACCCGCCTTCGTTCATTTGTGATCTGGGCGCTTTCCTGAGTTTGTCCAAGCAAACAGAAAGACCGCCGGGCAGCCTGCCCAAGCGGTCTGTTCATACATTCAGTGGTTTGGCGCTCGCCTCTCACCAAGGCTTTAACACCGCTATTCCGAGACGGTTTCGATCTTCGGCTCGGTTGCGAGGTCCACATTCCCGGATACCGCCCGGGAAATCATGCAGGAGCCTTCCGCTTTATGCGCCAGCCTGTCCGCCGTCTCCACATCTTTGGCCGTTGCATCACGGGCCAGCACGATATGCGGCTTGTGCGTAATGCTGACATACGTAAAAATGTTGTCCGTCACGTCCACGATGCCTTCGGACTCCAGCGAAAGTTCGTGAACCGGAAGGTGCGAACGCTCCATCATGGCCGCAAGTGTGATTAAGTAGCAGGTAGCGGCGGCGCCGAGCAGCATTTCGTCGGGGTTCGTCCCGACGCCCGGGCCTCCCATCTCTTTCGGGATGGAAATTTGCGTACGGAGATTGCCTGTTTCGATCTGTCCATCGCTGTTTCGTCCGCCGTTCCAGCCGGCCTTTAACATAAATGAATGTTTCACAGTCCAGTCGCCTCCTGTAATTCAGAGCGGGCAGGCTGCGGTTCGTCAGAAGCGATGCCGTTCGCTTTATAGTTAAAGCGCTGGCGGTAGCCGCATTTTCTGCACAGCTCCTCCACGACCTCGCGCCGGGAAAAACCGTCGACGATCCGGTTTGCCCGCTCGCTTTCGATAATTTCGGAAAATGGGGTCTTGTGGATGTTGCCGAGATTAATGACACCTTCCCCGTCAAGGCAGCAGGGGATCACCGTTCCATCCACCAGGACGCCCGCCTGATTGCGGAGACCATGGCAGAAGCCCCGGCTGAGGTCCTCCTCCTCAGTCAGATCCGGCCATTTAAATTCATGGTCCATATTGATGTAGATCCGGTCCGCAATTTTGATGCCTTTGCCTGGAACGATTTTTTCCTCGATTTTGTAATCCAGGTTAAACTCCTTCTCAATATACTCCAGCATTTCCCGATTGCGGCTCCGCTCCAAGTTCGTCGCGTTGTCCGGGTCGAGATTCCACAGCCGCAGCGATACGATCATGCCCGATTGGGACACCGCCTCTTTGACAAAGGAGAGCACTTTGGAGATATAGCCGTTCTTGTCCTGGGAACCGACATGCCCGTCAAAGCTGTGCAGGGAAAAATTCATCTGCCGCAGCGCCGGCTTGTTCAGCAGCTTGCGGCCCGCTTTATGCAGCAGCGTGCCATTGGACGTGATGTTCACTTTAAACCCTTTCTCATGAGCGATATCCAGCAGCTGATCGATATGCGGATGAAGCAGCGGTTCGCCTTTGACGTGAAAATAAATATATTCCGTGTGGGGTTTGATCTCATCCAGAACATGCGTAAATTGCTCAGTCGTAATATAATTGGTCGCCCGGTGCGTCGGCGGACAAAACGTACAGGCCAAATTGCATTTGCTCGTCAGTTCGACGTAAAACTTTTTGAATTTTTTCATGATGGAAGCTCCAGTCTGATCCTTAAAAGTTACCTTCTCAACCTATTATATTAGAACATCCTTCCGAAGCAAACGTAAACCGTATTTTTGACAAAGGACAGCCTTAATCGCTTGGATCTGACAATCGGGGTTATTTCCGGGCCCGGCCTGCTCATATGCTGATATATGCCGCGGGCTTTTTCGATCTTCAATAAACGGTAAGGAGGGATAAACGGGGTGATTACGATTGGAAGCGGCGGGGAAACGGTGAACCCGTCAGGATGGCCGGATTTGTGGAGGCAAATTTACGACAGGAAGATGAGGAGCACGACCGTATATCATTACGAATCGCCGGCCCATCTGGTCTTTGAGCTTAGGCTCCGTGAAGCGATCGTCAGAGCGGCAGCCGACTTAAACCGGAGCGGAGTGCAGTTTGAAACCTTCAAAAATTCCCACTGCAACGAAGCGTACTGGTACTTGAACCGGCGCGGCGGCTTCGAGCTCAAGCCCCATGTTACGCCTGCCCAGGGAATCCAGGACATCTTCGTGAACGGCTGGGCGTATGGCTTCGAATGCGCGACGGGGATCGTGATCGTGTTGTACAAGGGTGTGCTCGATTGTATTCGGGAAGACGACTTCAACCGTCTGTTCGCGAATCTGCTCCTGTACGACTGGCATTACGACAGCGACCTGGGATTGATTGAAAAAACGGGTTCCCGGGATTCCTATCTGGGCGACGTCAGGTATTTTAAAAATCCGGATGTCAATCCCCACCGGATCGAGTGGCAGGGTGAAAATACGATCCAAATGGACGACGACCTGTACTACGGTCATGGAGTCGGTATTGTCACTTCAGCCGAAATCATCAGTACGCTCAACCGGTACCGGATTCCGGGCAGCAGCCGTTCCGCCTATTTAACCGACCAGATCATCCATCCGGATTTTCTGTATTTGTCGGGATTCGCCGCTGGCGGGCCACCGGCCCCCACCAACTGGCAGCAGCAGCCCTACAGGGAGAACGGCATCACCGCTTCGCGGATCGGCAGCCGGGTCTATCTTCGCTATTAAATCTGCAGCGCAACGGCTCTTGGATTATACTGTGGCAGAATAAAGTCTAGACATGTACATGATGATTTAAGGTTAGTATGGGTAACCGCCTTCCGTAGAAGGCGGTTTTTTCACTTTCACAATCATTCGCTTTTTAGTATAGACTAATCATTTTTCAGCGCATATAATAACAAAAGTGTCATCAAATAACGAACATTAAGGCGGTAGATATGAGTAAATATAAGCAATTATTCCGAGGAAC
>Ga0224732_1016_pt1 | contig 14477 bp, 15 predicted proteins | sample IA12soil_GW_FP2_2_FD_161643 | JGI IMG/M metagenome (GOLD analysis project Ga0224732, IMG submission 161643) | Enriched cells from agricultural soil in Iowa, United States - IA12soil_GW_FP2(+) | ecosystem: Environmental > Terrestrial > Soil > Agricultural land | place: USA: Iowa | collected 2017-05-08 | reverse complement strand
TAAAATACACATCAGAGACACCCCTTAGAATATGAGGGATAGCGGCAATCATCCGCGAATGTTCTGGGAAGAACGGCGTAAAGCTAAGTAGAACCCGGCGTGAACACGACGTTATAGTGAACAACGAAGTGCTAAAAAGACCTCTTTTTAGAAGCTGGATGGTACCGTCCGTCATTACGGATTCCAGCGTCTAAGTTAAGAGGTTTTTATTTTTTAGAAAGGGAACTCCGCCATGCAAGACATTATCATCCGCGACACGACAGTAAAAGACCTCCTGCCGCTTCGGACGATGCATGGCCGGTCTTGGCGCGATACGTATCCTAATGAGGCACAGGGGGTTTCACGGCGCTGGGTGGAGGAACGGACGGCAAGATGGATTACTCCGGAGGGGATAGAGGAGTCCAAGGAGCATGTGAAAGATATTTATGGTCACCCCGATCATCTTCATAAAGTTGCCACGGATGGCGGCAAGATAGTCGGTGTCGTGCATGTTTCCAAAACCAAAGAGAAGCAGCATCTCGAAGCGCTGTATGTCGCCAAAGAATACTACGGAACGGGGCTGGCGCAGATCCTGATGGATGAGGCGATGAAGTGGAGTGACCGCGACCGGGCGATCGACCTGCAGGTGGTTACTTACAACGAACGGGCAAAGGCCTTTTACCGCAAATATGGGTTTGAGGAAGTGCCGGGAACCGAAGCTAAGTTCGCCGAGGTTATCCCAGTTATTACCATGAAAAAAGAGAGGACAAAAGTATGAGCTTACCAGAAGAGATCGTTGCAAGCGGAAAGCTATTCGAGCTTGTTCACGAGACCCAGCCCGACGGTCGTGTCTTTGAAAAAGCCCGGCGCGCTCCCGGTGTACGGCTCATTATTGTCGATCGGCCAAAGGGGACAATACTGCTAACCAAAGAATTCCGGAAGGAGTTGGGAGGGTGGGATTACCGGCTGCCGGGCGGAAAAGTATTCGATTCGCTGGGTGAGTACGACACCCACCGCCAATCGGGTGCCGCTATTCTTGAAGCAGCCACTAAGAAAGCCCGCGAAGAGGCAGTTGAGGAGGCGGGCATCGACACCAAAGAGCTTACCCTGTTCCGAAAATCAACGCTGGGAGCAACGGTAGAATGGGACCTGTATGTTTTTGAGGTGGGCAAATGGAGCCTTTCGGAGGGCGGACAGCAACTTGAAGAAGGTGAAATGATTGAAGCCGTCAGCTGGTTTGGATACGAAGAGGTGGAGGCGATGATCATGAGAGGTGACATGCAAGAGGACCGAATTGCGCTTATTTTATTACAGTGGATTGCTAAGCAGAAGGAGAGTACGAAATGAAATTCAAAGGAAACACCCGCCGCCGCGCGCTAGAGTACGAAAAAGATCTCGTTGTCGAGTGGAAAAAGAACAAGACGTTTGAAAAATCGGTCGAGATGCGTCCGGTCGACAATTCGTATGTTTTTTACGATGGCCCTCCGTTTATTTCTGGCGTGCCACACCATGGAACGCTGCTTAGTTCGATCGTAAAAGATGTCGTCCCACGGTACCAAACCATGAAAGGCAAGCGCGTCGAGCGCGTATGGGGCTGGGATGCACATGGCTTGCCCGCCGAACGCTATACCGAAAAGAAGCTTGGCATTCATTCTCGCCAGGAAGTGCTTGATCATGGCCTCGAAAAGTACATTAAAGCAACTCGCGCGAATATGCTAGAGACGAGCAGCGCGTGGGAAGAGGTTATCGATCGTATTGGCCGCTGGGTTGAGTTTAAGGGCGCCTACAAGACTATGGACAAAGCCTACATGGAGTCGATTTGGTGGGCATTTAAGACGCTGTACGAAAAAGAGAAAATTTACGAAGGCGAGAAGGTCCTTATGTACTGTACGCTGGATGGTACGCCGCTCTCTAAAGCCGAAGTGACCATGGATGCTGGCGCCTACCAGGACGTAACCGATCCTAGCGTGTATGTAAAATTTAAACTAAAAAAACCGTTAACAGACGACGGAAAGCCGACATACATGCTTGCATGGACAACCACTCCTTGGACGCTGCCTGCTAACACCGCGCTTGCGGTAAACAAAAAGCATACGTACCAGCTTGTCGAGTACGAGGGCGAGAACTTTATCATCGACGCAACACTTGGAGTAAGCTCTCGGGTATTTACGGTGGGCGACACCCCCGAGCCGGCCTTCATTACGGTGCTGGATAACAAGATTGCCGGAAAAGATCTAGTAGGTCTAGAGTACGAACCGCTCCTTGGTGTTGACCGTGGCAAAAACGCCCATAAGGTCTGGCACGCCGATTATGTAAGTAGCGAGGATGGAACGGGTATCGTGCACCTGGCGCCCGCTTATGGTGAAGAGGATTTTGAGCTCGCTAAAAAAGAAAAGATCCCCGTTGTTCATGTTATTGATCAGAACGGCTTTTACACTGAAGGTGATTGGAAGGGGCAGAATGTATGGGAAGTGAACAAGCCGATTGCCAAAGAATTAAAGTCTCGGGGCGTTGTTTTGAAAATTGCCTATATCCAGCACAGCTACCCGCACTGTCACCGCTGTGGTACGCGTCTTATGTACCGCGCCCATCCTAGCTGGTTTATGGATATCGATGGCCAGCGCGAAAAGATGCTCGAGAAGAACACTCCAATTAACTGGTTCCCGCCGCATGTTAAGCACGGCCGGTTTGAAAAAACAGTCCTCCAGGCACCAGACTGGAACATTAGTCGCGACCGATTTTGGGCGACTGCCATGCCCGTCTGGAAGTCGCCAAGTGGTAAGACAAAAGTACTCGGCAGTTATGCCGAGCTCAAAGAGCTTTCCGGCGTCGAGCTGGAAGATTACCACCGTCCGTGGATCGATGATGTCACGTTCGAGATCGACGGCGAGACATATACACGTATCGACAAAGTTATGGACAGCTGGTTCGAGGCCGGCAGTATGCCATTCGCTCAGTTCCACTACCCGTTCGAGAACGTCGAGAAATTCGAGGCTAATTTCCCCGGTGATTTTATTGTGGAGTATATTGGCCAGGTGCGCGCGTGGTTTTACTACATGCACGCTATGAGCATTGCGCTGTTCGGCGAAAACAGCTTTAAAAACGTTATCGTGACGGGAAACGTAGCTGGTAACGATGGCCGCAAGATGAGCAAGAGTTACGGCAACTACACCGACCCGAACGAGCTGATGGATAAATTCTCGGCTGACTCGCTGCGGTTCTTACTGCAGCAAAGCCCGCTTTTAAACGGCGAGGATTTTGCTCTGCAGGATAAAGAGGTGGGTGACGTCGCTCGCAAGCTCAGCATGGTCTGGAACATGTACGATTTCTTTACGATGTACGCCGAGGTAGACGGCTGGGAGTTCAAGGGTGACCTAAGTGATCCAAGCGAGAACCTTGAGAACCCGCTTGACCAATGGATTGTCAGTCGCGTTCACCAGCTCAACCGTGAGGTCGAAGAGCACATGGACGGCTATGATGTGCCGAACGCAGTCAAGCCGATCCTGCCGTTTATCGAGGACGCCTCTAACTGGTATGTCCGCCGCAGCCGCCGCCGTTTCTGGAAGTCGGGCGACGATACGGATAAGAATAACGCCTACCGTACGCTTCATTATGTCCTTGTTCAGCTATCGCAGATAATGGCGCCGTTTACGCCGTTTCTTGCCGAGGAGCTGTATAAAAAGCTGACCGGTGGCGAGAGCGTTCATTTGCTGGATTGGCCTGTGGCAGGTCATGTAAACGAGCTGGTAGTGGGCGAGATGGAGACGGTACGTGACTATGTTAACCAGGGGCTCAGCATTCGCGCCAAGGAGCGCCTTAAGGTGCGCCAGCCGCTTGCGAGCGTCACCGTTCCAACCTTTGGCCAGTTTGTGAACTTCGAGGATATCCTTACCGAGGAACTGAACGTCAAAAGCGTGAAAAAGGGGAAGGAGCTGTTGCTTGATCTTGAGGTGACGCCAGAGCTGAAGCGCGAAGGTCTCATGCGTGAGGTGGTCCGTCACGTACAGAACGCTCGGAAGCAGGCTGGACTTAACGTTGACGACCGGATAAAGCTGAGTCTGATCGCTAATGATGACGACCTCAAAAAGGCAATCGTCGAGTACGAGAAAACAATTGCGGCTGAGACGCTTGCCGAAACGTTGACCCAAGCGGAATACGATTATTCGGCTGATCTGAAGGTAGAGGGAATGTCGCTAAAGGTAAGTCTTCAAAAGGTATAGCAAGATATATAATAACCGCCCCGGCTAACGGGGCGGTTATTATATTGGGCAAGCTTTTTTACTGGTGCTTTACTTCAACACCGCCACAGAATACATCACCGGCAAGGTAAAGGGTAGGGCTGTTTTTTAGGTCTTTTACCGTTACGGTTTTGTTCTCGACACCGCCTGCAATCGGCATGATTTTTGATTTGACTGTCCAGCCAAGTGGTACGAGTAGGGTTATGCCGCCAAATATAGCGGAGACGTTAATTGTCGCTTCGGACTTTATAGCAGCTTCGCGCAGGTCAAGTTCAACTCCTCCAAAAATTGCCGTTACGTTGCCTCCCTTGTAGTCTTTTGATTCGTTTTTGATTTTGCTGCCGGCAAATACGGCTGTTTGCTCGTCGAGTTCTTTTTTTGTGACATTTTTGTGGCTGTAGGTGCGGTTAAAGATAACCGACAAGCCTAAGGCAATAATGAGGATAGGCCAGAATACCCGCCAGACATTAAAGTTGACGATATCCAATTGGCGCAGCTGGAGTAAAACACCGGCAACGACAATAATGAGCGGCCACACAAACTGCCGGGGATTGCCAATAAAAACCATGATGCCTGTTGCGATAACAAGAAGCGGCCACCAGTCGAGGAAGGCAGTAGTGAAGTTGATGATATTGAGTGAACTGAGGAGCGTGCCAACGCCGATGGCGAGGATGATCAGTCCGGTTCCGATACGCGCAATTTGTTTATTCATAAATTAAGAATAGCACGAACCGAGAGGGGATGAGTATTGACTTTTTATAGTATTTATGCTTAAATCTATCTAGCACTAAGAAAAATAAAAAAGTATAAAAATGCCACTTTTCAATCACCACATTTCATTCAAACAAGTTGATCCTTTAGGAGACGGTCTTCGCGAGGAGATTGCCCAGGAGCAGATGGAGCCAGAAGCGATTACCTTGGAAGAATTTGTTGACGAGGAGAAGCTAACAAACTACTGGCAGTCCGTCGAGTCGGACATAGAACAAGACCCCGAATGGTTTCATTTTTCGGAAGATAATTAATATTTACTATAAATAATATAGTAAAATAGGATAATAATGCACCCGATATCTGACGATGAATTTGACCGCCTGATCACAAAGGCAATGGATGAGCTTCCGCAAAAATACATAAAGGGGTTGGATAACGTAGCGATCGTGTACGCCGATGAGCCAACGCCCGAACAAAAGCTTAAAATGAAGCTCGACGACCATCATCTGCTTTTGGGGCTTTACGAGGGGATACCACTTACTCACCGCGGCAATGGCTATTCATTTGTCCTACCGGATAAAATTACTCTTTTTAAGAACCAGATCTTTGCTGCCGTTCACGATGAGCAGGGTCTTTTTGAGCAGATTAAGCGGACATTGTGGCATGAAATTGCACATTACTACGGGCTTGATCACGCGAGGATAGACGCGTTACAAGCAAAATCCAAGCCTGGAACTAGCTAAAACCTTGTGATATTATTAACATAAGCGAGTACTTGGAGGTGCACGCGGAGAGGGTTTTAGGATGGGACTACAGCTACGACGTTCGCCACTGTGGGTAACACATGTCCTACTTGGAGTAAGTGTTATTACGCTTCTTGCGGCGCCCTCTCTTACGACTCTTCTAACGAGTAAAATAGCCGCCGCGTCAGGGCCGGATATCTCCAAAGTACATTTTCTTACAGCAACCAGATATGTCCGCGAGAACGACGCGGGTGCTATTGCTGCCCGGCTAATAACATATAACGCAACAACGAACGTGAATTTTTACATTGACGGTATTATTACACCGGTCGCGGGGGTGGATGCTGGCGCATCGGGCAAAAATAATCATCAGTGGCGGCTGTACGCTGCTTTACCGGCAGGTGAGCATACTATAACTGCCACGGTACAGATTGATGGAGTGTGGTATGAGGTGGCGGGCCAGGCAACGGCATATTCTCTGGGTGTTCCTGATGTCAGCTATGCGTTGCCCTCTGCTCAGTCGAGCGTTTTCCGTCCGTCTGACACCCCTGTCCGCTTAAAAATCGATGATACGTTTAAGCAGTTCCGGGACGTTACGTTTAGTGTGTATGCATACGATCCTGCCTCGAAAAAGTTTGGCCAGCAGGCGGGTAAGTTTGAGGTAGAGCGCGCGCAGTGCGACCTTGCCAAAGAGGGGGACTACGTAGTGTGTGATGTCTCAAGGGCCAATAATTGGGCGCCGCTTTCTGACGGAGGCATCTACGGCGTAAAGATAAGCACTCATACCATGGCGGGTAATGGCGTTCGTATGAACATGTCGGAGCATTGGACGACATTTAGCGTCGACGGTACGGCGCCGCAGATTGATGACCTTCGTATTGTAGGCGCTACGACGGTGGGCGACTCGGTTAGTGCTATGGTAAAAGCGAGTGACCCCAACTTAAAGAGTGTGAATTTTTACGTCACCCGTCCCGAGGAAGATGGCAGTTGTTCGGGTAGCGGCGAAAAAATTGCTGAAAAACGGGTAACGGCTACAACGCCAGGTACCTTTAGTGCGACGATTGACGTTTCGGATGCGGCGTTTGCTAGTGGCAAGTACTGCATCGGTGCAGTCGCGGCCGACGAAGCCATGAATGCGAGTGCGCCATTGAGCCTATTGTTTACGATTGACCATACGGCTCCTATTGCCACGCTCCGTATAACAAGTACGCACGCTCCTTCGGCTAGTACGCCCGTAACGGTGGAAGGAACCGTAGACGGTCCGGCAAGCCTGGAGTTATGGAAGGACGGGGTAAAGGTGGATGGCTTTACGCTCGCGATGGTAGCAGCCGGACAATGGAGCTATAGGTTTGATTCGGGTTTTGATAAAGGTACCCACTCGCTAAAAATTATCGCGACGGATATCTACGGCAATAGCAGTAGCGAGCTGACGTCACCGGCCTCGTTTGCAAGCGTAAGGGTCGGGGCGTATATCCCTCCTCAGGCAGTGCGCAACTTATCTTTGTCACTGACGCCCTCGAAGCTTTCGAGCGCAGTGGTGACGCCTGCGCTTCCAGCCGCGCAAATCGTTGCGTCTCAGCAAGTGCAGACACCGCCTAAAACCGACGACGGGGCTATTTTGGGCGCAGAGACGAAAAAAGACGGTACGACATCCGCGGCAACTCTTTCGGCTCCCATTGCTCCGAGCAGCAGCGGATGGACATTTTTTGGTATAGCATGGTACTGGTGGGTGGCGTTGGTGTCGCTACTGCTAGGTGGGGGAAGCTGGGCAATCACAAACGCCAGGCGCCAGCGTCAGTTCGCCTAAACCGCTTACGCATAGCATACTCATATAAAACAAGCGTCTCGCATTTTATGCAACAATAATTTATACTATGGTCTAGAGTGAAAGCAAAAACAAATAAAAAACCTGCAAGTCTTACGCACCGGTTTCATCACCGTTTTAAGCTAGTGTTTGTGCCGCATGCTGCTAATCAATACAGGCCGCACCTTATCCGGAGAACGGGCCTTCTGCTGGTGGGCGTAGGTGTGATGGCTATGCAGTTATATGGCGCTGTGACACCGATAACGGTACTGGGGGCGAGGCAACATATCACAGTAGCCGAACTTTTACGTTCAACCAACGACGAACGTCACGCCAGTAATCTTCCGCAGCTTGCTTTAAATGACAAGCTTACGGAGGCAGCTCTGCTCAAAGCTCAAGATATGTTTAAACAGCAGTATTGGGCACACACCTCACCAGCGGGAGCGACACCTTGGCACTGGTTTGGCCGGGTTGGCTACGACTACACCTATGCGGGCGAAAATCTTGCAAAGAACTTCGCTTCTTCCAAGGCGGTGAGCGCTGCATGGATGGCATCTCCGGAGCACAGGGCGAACATACTCGATACGCATTATACCCAGGTGGGATTTGCTGTTGTTGATGGAATATTAAGCTCTAAGCCAACGACGTTAGTCGTTGCGCTCTATGGCAAGCCGGTTTCCGTGTCGCCAGCCATCGCCGCCCCGGCAGTGTCGCAGGTAAAGGCAGCTCCGCAGCAGCCGATCGATCTTACCACCCGCCTAGTAATGGCGGCGAAATCATTCACGTTCCCGGCTCTTTTGGCGCTCACTCTCTTGACGGTGAGTTCGACGGTGGCTACAACAGCACACTTTTACCGTAAAAAACTCCCTAAGCACCTCCGTAGCTCATGGTATCGTCACCACGGACTCTATAAGACGCTTGGCCTGGTATCGGTCGCCATTATGATAATAAGTTTGTACAGTAGCGGCCAAATTTAGTATTCTGGAACAATGAAGATTACAAAAGCAATTATTCCTGTTGCCGGCTGGGGAACGCGCCGGCTCCCGATTACTAAGGCGATCGAGAAATGTATGCTTCCTGTGGGCAACCGTCCCCTTGTTGATTATGTTGTTCAAGATTGTATCCAGGCTGGTATTACTGATATTTATTTTGTTGTTAGTGAATGGATGACGCAAATTCAGTCATACTACAGCGATAACGGAGCTCTCGACACGTACCTGATCGGAAACGGTAAGGAAGAACTTTTGCCGCTCGTTAAGCCGCCGCGCGATGTGTCGTTTCATTTTATCCAGCAGGACACCAACGGCAAATATGGTACGGCTATTCCGGCAGGTCTGGTACTGCCATACCTGGAACAAGGCGAGTCGGCCGTTCTTTTGATGGGTGATGACTTTATTTACAATGCCGACGGCAGCAGCGAAGTAAAGCGCCTTCTTGATGCCACCCCTGATAATGGTAATGCCATGCTTGGTGCGAGCGTTCCCCGCGAGACGGTGAGCCATTACGGTGTGATTGATATGAACGAAAGAAGCGAGTTCATCCGTATCGTTGAAAAACCAACCCCCGAAGAGGCGCCTAGTACGCTTATTAACATTAGTAAATATGTGTTCAACTACGACCTCCTAACGGCGGTGGCTAGGTATGCCGAGATACCACTTACGGGCGAGTATTATATTACCGAGCCTATCAACCAGTACGTTACCAATGGCGGCAGTCTCGTTGTCGTTCCGGCTAAAGGGCAGTACCTTGATGGCGGCAGTGTGAGCGGCTGGCTGCATGCAAACAATGTTGTTATGGCGCACCACCAGTAGTTATTGCTTTCAGGGATCGTATCTGTTACAATAGGTGAGATTGATTAATAAACCTAAAGGAAATCATAATGAAAGCAGTCGTTAAGATCGGTGGCAAACAATTTGTTGTTACCGAAAAAGAGACCCTACTGGTGGACCTCCTCCAGGAAGGCACAAAAGAGCTCGCGCTTGATGCACTGTTGGTAATCGATGGCGAAAAAACCACGGTTGGCACTCCAACGGTAAAAGGTGTAAAAGTAACCGCTAAGGTAGTTGAAGACCTCGTAAAGGGCGACAAAGTCCGCGCTATCCGCTACAAGGCGAAAAAACGTGTTCACAAAGAAATGGGACACCGCCAAAAGTACTCGAAAATCGAAATCGTTTCTATCAAATAGAACCACATCATTTCTCGGTTAGGTACTACGGCAGTCCGCTACAAACCTAACTAGAGAAAATTATGAAAACGAATCGTTCAAACAAGCGCTATGCATCGCTGCGTGCTTATGTAAAATTTATTGCAACGTTCAAAGGCCGCTTTTTTGCGGTTTTTGGGCTGTTTACCGTATCCGATATCATGCTGGCGACGCTTCCGGTATTCATCGGTCAGTTTGTGGCGGCTATTAGTGCGCATTCGCTCGACCAAAGCCGGATATACTGGCTGGTCGGCATACTCATTGGTATTAGTGTCGTGCACGACATGATCTGGCGGGGAGCTGAGTTCCTGTATTTAAAATGGATCAACGGCAAGAGGTATGAGTTTGAAAACATTGTCTTTCAGGCGGTGTTAAGCAAACCGTATCCGTATTTTATCGACAAGTTTACGGGTAAAATAAGCAGCTACGTGGCAACGATTGGCCGTGAATTCCGTGATTTCGTTGCAGAGATCTGCTATTCATACGCGGACCTGCTCGTGAAGCTGCCCATTATTGCGGTGATTATGTTCACGGTCAATATTCCAACAGGGGTCGTGTTCGTGGTATCGATCGCTACTATGTTCGTAGTGGGGAGGAAGTTGATAGGACGGACAATTACGACCGAAAGGGAACAGACCGATATCGGGGCCAATCTCGACGGCTATTCCATTGATGTTATTGGCAACTTTGTCAGTACCAAGGCCTTTCGTCGGGAACGGGCCGAGTTTGAAGCCATTATCCTTAAGCGTAAGGACGTTATCAAGGCTTCCAACCGCGCGTTTTTCTGGAGCGTCATATTTTGGGGCTCAATGAGCATCGTGGTGCGCTGGGTGATATGGCCCGCAACCATTCTTCTAAACGTCTATCTGTTCATTCACGGGCAAATCAGCGTGGCGCAAATCACAACCTTCATCTCGACGCTGCTGATCTTCTCGGATTATATATGGATGGTAATTTGGAATATCTCGCAGTTCAATATCAAACTTGGTCGGATCGAAGAATCGTACCAGTACTTGTTTGGCGATGCGAACGTTGTCGCCGACCATCTGGAAGGCAAGCACGTGCTCCAGCAGCACGATAAACTGGCGTTTAATGACCACCTTTCGTTCAAGGATCTTTCTTTTGCCTACCCGGACAAACCCGATCAGGCCGTACTGAGCGATATCAGCCTGTCGATCAAAAAGAATGAGAAGGTGGGAATTGTTGGCACTAGCGGTAGTGGCAAGACAACTCTTATTAAGTTGCTGCTTGGCTACTATGAGCTGCCCAAGGCGATGGTGGCGCTTGATGGTGACGAGGTTGATAACCGCCGGCTTGTGGACCTGATTGCGTACGTGCCGCAGGATACGCCGTTATTTCACCGAACGATTCGCGAAAACATTGCGTATGGTGCAGACGTGCCGGTCACTCAGAAGGAGATTGAAACGGCGGCAAAGCGTGCCCACGCTCACGAGTTTATTACGCAGACAGCCGAGGGCTACGATGCACTTGTGGGTGAACGGGGTATTAAGCTTTCTATGGGACAGCACCAGCGCGTGGCGATTGCACGGGCGTTCCTGGACGACAAGCCGCTGCTGATTCTGGACGAAGCCACCAGCGCGCTCGACAGTGAGTCGGAGGTACTCGTGCAAGAGGCGCTCGAGAATCTCTGGAGTGATCGCACGGTGATTGCCATTGCTCACCGGCTTTCAACGCTCCGCCATATGGACCGGATTGTCGTTATGGACAAAGGCCGGATTATCGAGCAGGGAACGCACCGCGAGCTCCTTGTAAAAAAGGGCAGATACTACCGGCTTTGGCAGCATCAAAGCGGAGGCGTACTCAGCGAAGAAGATCCGTCGTAGGGCGGATCTTCTTGTATACTAAGAGGATGAAATACTGGATAAACACGATTGCAAAGGCGCATGTTATGCGCGGCGTAGAGGGCGGATTTACGCAGGCAAACCATGGTAAGATCCAGGGAGTAAAACGGCTTAAAAAAGGTGATCTGATTGTTTTTTACTCTGGCAAGACGGCGTACCCAGAGGGTGAACCGTACCAAAAGTTTACGGCGCTTGGACGCGTGACCGATGACGAGCCGTACCGGGTGGAGATGACTCCTGATTTTCACCCGTACCGGCGCAATGTGGAGTTCTTGGTTATTAAAGAGGCGGATATCAGGCCGCTTATCAGTGAGCTTAGCTTTATCAAAGATCCAACACATTGGGGATTCCCATTTATGAGGGGTCTGTTTGAAATACCCAAAGAAGACTTTGAAAAGATCGCCGCTGCGGTTGATGCTCCCCTTGATATCCCGGGCTAAAATGGTAGCGGTTTTAGGGGCCGGATGCTACAATAGGTGAAAGAAGAGGGAAATAATAAACAGTGGCGACAGTCATTTCGGTTACCAATCAAAAAGGTGGCGTAGGTAAGACGACCAGCGCGGTCAACATCGCCTACTACTTAGCAAAACAGGGTAAAAAGACCTTGTTAATTGATTTTGACCCGCAGGGAAACGCGACGAGCGGGCTGGGTATCGACAAACAGGCGCTCGATGGAACCATGAGCGATGTTATTCTGGAGACAAAACAGCTTGTTGATATTATTCTTCCCACCGATCACGCTAACTTATTTGTCGCACCCGCCACACCGCATCTTGCTAACACCGAGGTTGAGCTGGCGCAGGCTAACCGCCGCTTTACGCGCTTAAAAAATGCGATAGGAACACTGCCTGCCTACGATTATATTTTAATTGACAGCCCCCCAAGTCTGAGTCTCCTTACTGTCAACGGGCTGATTGCTGCGCAGTATGTGCTACTGCCGGTGCAGGCAGAGTTTTACGCGCTTGAAGGGCTGGGGCAGCTGCTTGAAACCATGAAGCTGGTACGAAAAAGCATGAACCCCACACTTGATCTTATTGGTGTGTTACCAACGATGGTTGATGGCCGCACGACGCTTTCGGGCCAGGTGCACGAAGAAATCAAAAAACATTTTCCTGGCAAAGTGTTTAAAACGACCATCCCGCGTAATATCCGCCTTGCCGAAGCGCCGAGCCATGGTTTGCCGGTTGGGGCGTATGACCGCTTTTCTAAGGGTGCCCGCGCCTACAAAGCTGTCACAAAAGAACTAATACAACGGGTAGGCTAACGTGATAGGAGGGGTGCGATGAGTGTAAAAAAAGGATTGGGCCGAGGGTTTGACTCGTTAATTCCAACCGAGCTTTTAGACGAGTCGTTTGATCCAACCGCGGCACAGGATGACCGTGTGAGCGAGCTTCGCCACATCAAGATAGATGAGATTTTTGCCGACCCCGACCAGCCCCGGCGCTCGTTTGATGAATCCGCGCTCGAGGAATTGGCCGCATCCATTGCCGAGCATGGCATATTGCAGCCGATTGTCGTTACCTCTCGGCAAGAGGGCTACCAGATTGTTGCCGGTGAACGCCGGTATCGTGCCGCCAAAATTGCCGGCCTTGATAAGCTGCCGGCACTTGTTCGGACGCTGACCGACCAGCATAAACTGGAACTCTCGTTAATCGAAAACCTGCAGCGCCGTGATCTCAACCCGCTCGAGACGGCAACGGCGTATCTTAAGCTGCGTGACCAATTTAATCTCACGCTCGATGAAATTGGTCACCGGGTCGGGGGAAAGTCGGTCAGTACCATCAGCAATACGTTGCGTTTGCTTCGTCTGCCGGAATCGGTCCGGGAAGCGCTGCTCGACGGCCGCCTCCGTGAAGGCCAGGCCCGCCCGCTCGTTAACCTGGACGAAAAAGTCATTAACGAGGTGCTGCCGCGCATTTTAGCCGAAGAGTGGAGCGCGCGTAAAATAGAACAGTTTATTGTGCAGCTTAAAAAAGCGGCTACATCGCCCATTGAGAATGAGCGTAAAAAAGTTACCACAACGCCGTATCAGGACGAAACTGAGCGGCTGGTTAAGCGGCTGTCAACGGACGTCAGCGTAAAAACGAACGCCAAAGGCGCCGGTCAAATCGTGATCCGCTTTAAAAGCGATCATGACTTCCAGCGTATCAAAAAGCTGCTTGGCGACGCTTAGTAAAAACGGATTTTAGTGAGCGGGTAGATCCGCATGCTAACGGGACCAACTACGTCATAAAGGGGAATAAGTCCTAAGCCGCTTCGCGAGTCGTACGAATAGTCGCCTTCGCGGTGGTCGCCGGAGACGAATAACGTGCCGTTAGTAACGGTCGTATCGACGGAGCCGCTCGTGGGAGAACCCGGGTGGCTGCCGGCATCATTGGCCTGTGCTTTGTCCGGTTCAAAACCATCCGGATGTTCTTTGTTATATACCTTCAGCACGCCGTCTTTTACCGTGACGCGTTCGCCCGCAAAAGCAATAACACGCTTAACGATAAATTCATCTCCCTGGCCGGGATTATATTGTGGGTTCTTGAAAACGATGATCTGGCCGCGCTGAGGCACGTATTCTTTGTTTTGGAGCTGATCCCATGTAACAGGCAGTCGGTTGACGATCAGCCGGTCGCCGGTGAAAAGAGTAGTCTCCATGCTTGGTCCTAGGACATTAAAACTGCGAAAAACGAACGTGTTAATAAGGAGTGTTCCAATAAGAACACAAACGATGAATATTAGTATGCCGAGCGCATCCTTAACAAAGGGATGACGTTGCAGAAAAGTTGCTTCCATTGTACTCACTATACACCTTTTAGGGGCTCTATAAAAGTAAACCTGTTATGATTTTCCGGTTCAAAAAAATGAAGGGATCATATATAGTAAGTGAAGTACTTATGGCAGGCAACAAACATTCACTTGATGGATTTGTCCCACGCCGACCCGGTAGCG
>Ga0224732_1010_pt1 | contig 16536 bp, 18 predicted proteins | sample IA12soil_GW_FP2_2_FD_161643 | JGI IMG/M metagenome (GOLD analysis project Ga0224732, IMG submission 161643) | Enriched cells from agricultural soil in Iowa, United States - IA12soil_GW_FP2(+) | ecosystem: Environmental > Terrestrial > Soil > Agricultural land | place: USA: Iowa | collected 2017-05-08 | reverse complement strand
ATTCCCTGGGGAATACCTATTCCGGCTTTTCAGAGCACCGCCGACCCGAGCGACTGGATTTTTGATGAGCGCGTAGACGAAAAGACTATCGATGTAAATGGCACAACGTATGTACGCGATGAGGATACGTTTGACACATGGTTCTCAAGCGGCCAATGGCCATACATTACCACCGACTACCTGCAGGACGGTCCGTTAAAGCGTTTTTACCCCAATAGCGTCATGGAGACCGGACACGATATTCTTTACGCTTGGGTTGCCAAAATGATCATGCTCGGCCTTTATACCACTGATATGGTACCGTTCAAACACGTGTACCTGCACGGTATGGTACTGGACGAAAAAGGCCAAAAAATGAGCAAATCCAAAGGGAACGTTCTTAACCCTATGGATATTATTGCCGAGTACGGTTCGGACGCGCTCCGCCTTGGGATTACCGCCTCACGGGGAGCCGGGCTTAACCAGGCCTTCTCAACAAGCAAAGTGGTCGCCGCACGTAACTTTTGTAACAAGCTGTGGAACATCGCCCGTTTCATTGAGGGTAAGTTGGGCGAGAACTACCAGCCCCAGACACCAGAACCCCGAAGCATGGCCGACCACTGGATTATCCGCCAGCTCAATAATGCGGCGAGCGAGCTCGACCAGCAAATAGAGAACTACCGCTTTGCCGAAGCAGGGGAGCTGATCTACCACACGGTATGGGATGATGTGGCCGACTGGTTTATCGAAGCAAGCAAAACCCAGGATAATCCGGATATGCTCGCTTGGGTACTTGATACCAGCCTGACTCTCGTCCATCCCTTTGCACCCTTTGTTACCGAAACAATCTGGCAATCTCTTAGTTGGCACAACGACCTCCTCATATCGACACCTTGGCCAGCTCAAAAAACATACGACGATATCGCCGCGGCCGAGTTCTCCCGTTTACAAAAGCTCGTTGTCGAGGCCCGCTACGTAATGAGCGAGCTCCCAGGGAACGAACGTTACACGATGCTCTACCAAAACGATGCTCTTGTTGCTGACAACGCCGACCTCATCAAGCACCTAGCTAGGTTAAAAGATGTCCAGGCTATTGATGCGCCCCGCGGTCTGCGGCTTGCCGCCTCGGGCAGGGAAGCATGGCTCGTCCTTACCGAAGAGGTCATGTATGAACACCAGACCAACCTTGAGGTACGCCTAGCTGAAACCCGCGCCTTTGTTGCAACGCTCGAGGCCCGCCTTTCTAACGAAAACTACATCAAGAAAGCTCCCGAGAACCTGGTTGAAGAATCCCGGAAGCAGCTTGAAACGAAGCAGAAGATCATCGACCGCTTGGAAGCGGAACTTGAAATCCTAAAATAACCCTTTAGACGATCGGCAGGTTGTAGTTGTCAAACGCGTGGTGGCCTTTGCCGACACGGTTTGGGATCATATACTTTTTGTCTTCGTTACGCGGCTGGACCCGGGGGCTTCCCGAGCTAAAGTCTTTTACCGTTTGCGAGAACGACACCCGCTCAACGTGCGTGTGGGCGTCTGCGGAATGGAGAAGTTTATTACCTTGCTCCTGATACATACCCGCGATATCGGGCACCGAAACAGCCGCTATGGTCGCTTTATCGAGGCGCGTATCGTGCAAAAAAACGCTGCTTGCGGTAAGAAGGCTGACAAAAAGGGCGGTCGTATTGATAATATTTGAAAACATTTGCTATATTTTTATTTTTGTATAGTAACTCTAAAAATATAGCATAAGTTTTATGAATTGTCAATTATATGTCGCTTAGCTATGGTGGTAGGGACGGCCGGCAGCGATCTCCTGGGCCCTATACAGCTGCTCCGCCAAGATAAGCCGTACCAGCTGGTGCGGAAAAACAAGGGGTGAGAGCGACCACACCACATCAGCTCTCTCATGAACAGAAGCATCCACTCCGTACGCCCCGCCAACTAGCACCACCACGCTGCGGGAACGCTCAAGCGGCTCCAGGAGCATGCGTGACAATCCGGGCGAATCAAACAGCTTGCCGCGTTCGTCTAACAAAACGATAAAGTCATCCTTATCCAAGCGTAAAAGCAGCCGCTCTGACTCGTCCTCGCGGGCCTGCAGGCCGTCGCGGGCAGAATGTGGTAAAAGTACCCACTCTACGTTAAACGGACGCTGTAAACGTGTCTCATAGCGTCTAATACCCTCAGCCACCCACGTCTCGTGCTTTTTCCCGACAGCTATAATTTTAATGGCCATCAGAACCTCAGTTTTTCGGCAATTTCCGCTAGCGAGCTGTGGTCGGGCTCACTCTCCATATCCTGTGAAGCCAAGTATTCGCTGCTTTTTGAAAAGGGAATAAGCTGTACGTGCGCGTGCGGAACATCAACACCGATGATTTTTTCACCGACGTATTTTGAACCCAGTACGCTACGGATACGGCGCGCTACCTTTTTGGTAGTCAGCATCACCGCCTGGTAATCGTCGTCTTCAAGGTCCCACACAAACTCCACCTGTTTTTTAGGAACAACCAAGGTGTGCCCGGGCTGCACCGGGTGAATATCCAAAAAGGCAAGAGTCCGTTCATCCTCATAAATTTTGTGAGCGGGGATATCACCCCTTACAATCTTTGTAAAAATCGAGTCTTCCATAGGTTTAGTATACCCCTATCATCTGGTATAATCATACTGGTTTGGAGAGGTGCAGGAGTGGTTGAACTGGCCGCTCTCGAAAAGCGGTGAACCGCAAGGTTCCGAGGGTTCGAATCCCTCTCTCTCCGCCAGGAAGAATTATTATGACCAAAGAAGAACATATCGCCGTTACCCCAAAGCAAGAGGACAGCAGCCTCTCCATCGTCTCGATGGTACTGGGTGTCGTCTCCTTAACGGGGCCCGGACTGCTGCTTGGCATTCCTGCCATCGTCACCGGTGTTATCGCCCTCAGAAAAAAAGTAGCTAACCGAGGCCTCGCCATTGCTGGCCTGGTAACCGGTATCGTGAGCACTGTGCTTTCGCTGCTTTTCTGTATTTTTCTTACTTTTATTATTATGTGGGGGATTACCCATCCGGAAGAGTTTGAGGATTCTCCCCGAAACGGCGCCTCCCAGCAAAGAGACGACATCCCGTTTGACCAATCCCGTACGTAAAAACCGACCATAGAAAAAAGACGAGCAAAACTCGTCTTTTTTCTATGGTACACCCGACAGGATTCGAACCTGTGGCCTTCGGCTCCGCAAGCCGACGCTCTATCCAGCTGAGCTACGGGTGCAAAATGCGGTGTCACACACGTGGTCGTGCATGGCCCCGCTTTTCGTGTAACTAGAAGGTACTTTCAGCCACCAAAAAAGCAGCGAACATCGGCTATTGTACCATGTACACCTGTTATGGGGCAAGATCAATCAGATACGAAGTTTTCGGATAAGACGGTCGATAGCGTCTAAATGAAGTTCCTGCATAGGAAGGCGGGCACCTAGCATATCAACAATAGCTTCGCCGGCTTCCTCTGGGAAGTACACTGTTACCCCAGGTCTGAAGCGTTTGGTGGGCAGTAACATCACGGAGTACTCCGGACCGTCATGAATAACACCAAAGGCCTTAAACTCCGAAAAAGAGTACAGCGTATCGTTAGCATGAAGCCCCTGACGGCTCAGCGTGTAGTCGATGACGCGGGGCGGACGGTGCGAATACACCACCAGTGCGGCTGCCATAACAGGGATAAGAATGGCAAACGTGACCGATTGAATAACGAAAATCGCTGCTGCAATTAACAAAAGTACGACAATGGAAAAAATAATAAACCAGCCGGCGTTTTTTTCGTGATGGATATATTCGTGAGCCTGCCAGCGGACTGGCTCCATCTCCGTGGGTTGCGCGCTTTGCGGCTCCGCTTGCGGAGGATCGGCCGGCGGTGTTGTGTCTGCCATGGGCAGGGCAGGCGGCGTGGACTGACTCGCCTCATCGGGCGTTAAAGTGACCACGGGGCCATTACCCGTTTCGGGTGGCTCCACTGTACTAGCGACATAAGGCGCCTGAGACGGCTGCTCTTTAGGCGGCTGCCACTCTGTTGGATTCCGATCTGGTTGCATAAATTCAGTATAGCATGAGCCGTTTAGTTCATCCGTATTTTTTGTGTTTCCTCTTGCGCACCCTAAAGCCAACCAAGTAGAAAAGACATGCAGCCGCATGTCTTTTCTACTTGGCGGAGGAGGGGAGATTCGAACTCCCGCTTCAGGTCTCCCCGAACTAACGATTTAGCAAACCGTCCCCTTCAGCCACTTGGGTACTCCTCCAGCTGATTTATTGTAGCATATTACAGATGTAGCACATAGACTTTTTGATCTTTTTTTGCTATTATTAGGATATATGGTTTAAAACCATGCGGAGAATAATCATGAAGCGAAAGACGATTGCCTACATCACGACACTCGCCCTGGCAGCCACTTCATTGGCTAGCATTATTCTTGCTCCCTCATCACTCGCGTTCAGTCTCAGTATCAAAGACGGTGCCAACTCAGCCCGCGGTGCCGATCAAGCGACCAATCTTTTTGGCAACGCCGGTATTTTTACTACCATTACCAACGTTATGCTGTTTGTTGTTGGTGCGATTAGCGTGATCATGGTAGTAGTGGGCGGGCTTCGGTACGTTGTATCCGGAGGCAACTCCAGTAACATTACTACGGCAAAAAATACTATTCTTTACGCTATTGTTGGTCTTATTATCGCTATTATGGCCTACGCGGTCATTAACTTCGTTATCGGGAGTTTTGTTCCTGGTGTTGGCGGCGGCGGAACCAACGTATAAATAAGCGCTGCAACTCCCTGATTGTCAAAAAGATAACGGCAGCAGCACCGACAAACAGCCAGTCGACAAAGCCGATAGGCCCGCTCTTAAAGAACATACTCACCACCGGTACGTAGGCTATAGATACGACGACCGCAAGCGAGCCGGTGAGTGCCATCCAAAAATACTTGTTTGAAAACTGGTAGCGGCTGAAAAAACCGTGGATACTGCGCCGCTGGATGATATTGACGAGCTGGCTTATGACAATCGAAATATAGGTGAGCGTTGTCGCCTGGTATATCAGCGTCTGACCTGCGTCGTGGGGCGCTACGCCATGCCGGTCGAAAAACAACAGGTAGTTGGCAATAGCAAGACCTCCGATAATCACGCCGCACCACAAAAGATCGAGAATGCTATGCAGATTAAGGATGTGCGACTTGGGGTTTCGCGGCGGCTGCTTCATCATTTCACCCTCCTCTTTGTCCCATCCAAGTGCCGCAATAGGGAACAGCTCGGCCAAAAGATCGATAGCGAGGATCTGCAGCACATTAATGGCAAGCGGTGCGCCAATAAGACTCGCCAAAATAAGGCTCGAGAGGTTAACGACCAACTCGGCCATATTAGACGTAAAGGCACTAAGAACGCTTTTTCGGATATTGGCAAAAATTGTCCTGCCTTCGCGGACAGCCATAATAAGCGTGCTAAAGCTGTCGTCTAGTAAAACAACCTCGCTTGATTGCTTGGCAACATCCGTCCCGTTAATACCCATAGCAACGCCAATATCCGCCCGCTTAAGGGCCGGGGCGTCGTTAATGCCATCGCCGGTCACCGCAATGATCGTCCCGTTCTGCTTCATAAGTTCAACGATACGCATTTTGTCCTCAGGGCTGACCCGGCTAAATACCGTTCCACCCCGAAGCGTGCGCGCCACTACGTCGGCGTCGGACATTGCCGCTAGCTGCTCGCCGCTTACCACTTCAAGATGGTCACCTTCTCCGGCAAGCCCGGCTTGGCGGGCGATCGCCTCGGCTGTAAGGGCAAAATCGCCAGTGACGATATTTACTTTTATATGTGCCATGCGCGCGGCCTCCATCGCCGCCGGCACCGTCTCGCGCAGGGGATCGATCATGCTGACAAGCCCTACTAGTATCAGGCCGGATTCTATTTGGTCGATCGTTGCTTCTTTTGCCATCTTTTCATCAAGCGTTCTTGTGGCAAAGGCCAGGTTACGAAGGGCCATTTTGGCGCGTTTGGTATGCTCGGCAATAAACCGCTCGCGGTCTTCTTGGCGGATGGGGCGAACTTTTCCATTATCCTGAATATGGGTCACCCGCTCGAGTACCGCCTCGGGACCTCCTTTTACGAATGCCACCACCCGGCCGTCGGGGAATTGCCGGAGCGAACTCATGCGTTTGCGACTTGAGTCGAACGGCAGTTCGCGGATTTCCTTGGCAACACGTGGCGCGTCCTCGCTTAAAAGGCCTACCTTGGCAGCCGCCGTTACAAGCGCGCCCTCTGTCGGATCGCCCAAGCAATACCACTTTTGGCTGGATTCATCGGGAGCAACAATCCGCGCATTACTTGCAAACAGCCCGATCCGCAAAAATTCGGTCACCTCGGCGAGCTCATCGCCGCTTATCTCTTTACCGTCCCGCAGTACGGCGCCGTTTGGCTCGTATCCTGTTCCACTGAACGTATACTGTTTGCCATTTGATGTCATGCTTACAACGGTCATCTCGTTCTTGGTCAACGTACCCGTTTTATCGGTGCAAATAACCTGGGTTGACCCGAGGCTCTCAACAGCACTCAGTTTTTTAACCAGCGCCTTTGCCCTTGAAAGCTTGCCTGCGGCCTGGGCGAGGGAAGTATTTACTTCGGCGGGGAGCCCCTGCGGAATAAGTGAGCTGGCAAAACCAACCGCAAAAAGAAGCGCTTCTTTAAATGGCAAGTGGATCTGCATAGCAACAAATAAGAGGGCAAGAGATAATATCGCGACGCCATAGGTAACGTACGTCGCAATATGCCGCAGCTCACGCTCAAGCGGACTCAAACTGTTGGGTGCGGCTTGGCTTAAATTGGCAATACGCCCGAGCTCGGTGGCCATTCCGGTCGCAGTAACCACACCAAACGCCTCGCCAATAGCGACCGTTGTACCCATGAACGCAAGGTTATGACGGTTCGCCACAAGCACGTCGCCGCTAATGGCATGGAGGAACTTATGCGCAGGGCTGCTTTCACCCGTTAAAGCAAAGTCATTGGTTGAAAAAGTAGAGAGGTCAATCAGGCGGACATCCGCGGGGACACTTTCTCCCTCGCTGAGGCGAATCACATCGCCTACTACTAAATTGCGCGATTCTATCTCTGTTAATTTGCCGTCGCGGTAGACCTCTGCCAAAGGCTGAATAAGTTTTTCGAGTGCCTGCATCGTTCGTTCAGCCCGGTATTCCTGCAAAAAACCGATGGTCGTGTTAAATAGAACGAGCGCGCCCAGGACAACCGCTGTACGGCTGTCGCCAAGATATGCGGCAATTGCTCCGCTTACGAGTAACAAAATAATCATCCAGTCTTTAAACTGGCGGAGATACCGGTGAAAAAGAGTTTCGGTTTTGATCCCGATTAGTGCATTTGGCCCGTCTTTTGCCAGACGCTCCTGTGCCTGCCGTGTCGTCATTCCAGTACGGGTACTGCCGAGGTGGTCAATAACTTCATCTGCCGACAAGCGGTACGCGGGCTTTTCGAGGTTTTTGGTCATGGTTATAGTATAGCGCAGGGAGAATATGTAGTCTGTGATCCTTCTCTTTTTGTTCCCCATAAAGAAAAGACGTCCGAACGAACGTCTTTTCTTGGCGGAGAGGGAGGGATTCGAACCCTCGGTACCATTGCTGGCACGACGGTTTTCAAGACCGTTCCCTTAAACCACTCGGGCACCTCTCCAAATGAGTGGCTGCACCCTATGGTAACAGATACGGAACGATTAGTCGAGAGGGTGGTAAGCAAGCGCCGCCACCCAAACCTCGCCTGCGCCCGCGTCTTTTAGGGCCTTAGCGCCGCACTGCAGGGTTGCACCCGTCGTCACGACATCATCAATCAAAAGATACGTCGCAGCCGAATTAAGCGTCCCCTTAACACCAAAGGCCTCTTTTGCCTGCCGCTGTCTGGTTTTTCGGCCTTCTCCCCGCTGCGTCGTCGAGGTGCGGCGGTAGAGCGCTTTTTCTAACCGAAGCCGCTGGGCTTTAGCTACGCCTTTCGCGATCAGTAGTGTATGGTCATATCCGCGCACCCGTACGTGTGAGGCGACCGTGGGCAGGGGGACAATGACCACATCTTTTGGAAGCTGACCGATACGCTCTGCAAGTAACACGGCCAGAACTTTGTTCGCCGCGTAATTGTTATTGAACTTATAGCTATCAATGATTTGACGTAATGCCCCCGATCTTGTACCGATGCACCAGCTCCGTGAATAAGAGGTAGAACAGAGTTGGCAGCGATCTGCCAAAAATGTTTCGTCGCCACAAATAAAACAGCCTCGAGAGTATTCCTCACTGATGTTATATTTACAATTATCGCATAAAACCGCTCCAATTTTACCGCAAGAATAACAGAGGTGCGGCGCGACGTACGAAAGCAGGGTGTCAAACATTGTACTTTTTACGTTTTACTTTGCCGTTATGTTGATTATACCGTAGATGTTGGTTATAATGTGAAAGACTATTTGTCAATAGAGCCTAGAGAAAAGTGGAGGATATCATGGCCCGCAAACAAAACGATGATCTATTGATCGAAGATGAACTCGCCGCCGCGTTTCTAAACGATGATGAGCTCAGCCAGGAACAATCAGCTCCGGTGCAGCAAGCACCAGCTACCGATGATAATGCATGGGAAGAGTCTGAAGAAGATTTTCCAGGCCAATTGGCCGTCGACGTTTATGAGACCGATGAAAAGCTTATTGTTAAAGCTCGTACGGCAGGGGTAAACAAAGAAGACCTCGATGTCAGCATTAGCGATGGCATTTTAACCATCAGCGGCACGCTCTCAAGCGGTGACGACACCGACGCCATTAACTGGCACATTCAGGAATGTTACTGGGGCGAATTTAGCCGCACGTTGGCACTTCCAGTGCCCGTAAAAGAGGATGAGGTAGGTGCCGTCCTAAAAGATGGTGTCCTTACAATCAGCTTCGGCAAGATCAAACAAGAACAAGCTAAGAAGATTACTATCCAATAGATCTTCTTACAAAACTAAAAACAGCCTCGCAGGAGGCTGTTTTTAGTTGGGCAGAGAACACCCAAATAAAAAGACGCTTCCTGGAGAAGCGTCTTTTTATACTTAGCTTGGGCGTTTTACGCGCCGTTTGCTGAAAAGCTCGAGATAACGAAGTTAACCAGTGCGTAAGCAAGGATTGCCACAACGATACCCACGATCGCATAAAGGATCGTGTTTTTTGCGCTCGTCACTGCACTGCTGTCACCACCAGATACTACGTAGCGGATACCACCGATAATAAGCATGATAACCGAGATTGCACCGATAATGAACAGAAGAACATTGGTGATAGTCTTGAAGACACCGTTGCTACCGAACAAGTCGGATTGCTGGTCTTTACCTTGCGCACAACCTGCACCGCCGGAAAGGCCGCCCGTTGCGTCGCTCGTACAATCGGCAGCGTGAGCTACTGGAGTACTAACAACGTTCGCTGCCGCAGTAACGCCAAGGGCAAGTGCCGGGACGATTAACAGCGCCTCTAGACTTTTCTTTATGATATTTTTCATTGTTATTCCTTTCTTAGGGATTTACTATCTATATTTTATAACAAACAGCTGTTGTTTTGTTAATACTTTTTACTTGAACTGCGTGAGAACGAAATTAACGATTGAGTAGGCAAGAATAGCCACGATAAGGCCAATGACTGCGTAAAGGATAGTATTCTTGGCGCTGGTAATTGCACTGCTGTCGCCATTGCTAGTAGTGTAGCGAATACCACCGATGACAATCATGACAACGGCGATTGCTCCCAAAATATAGAGCAGGATATTAACAATGGTTTTGATACGACTACCCAGGTTGCTGGTTTCACCCGCGCCACCGGCTTTATCAACACCATCCTGGATTTGACTGGCAGGCGAAGCACCTACGTACGTCGGGACGAATGTCATGACTCCCAGCAGGGCAGCGATTGATATAACGGCAAGTTTTACTTTTTTCATAACTTCTCCTTTTAAAACCAACTAACAACAAAGTTTACAATTGAATACGCCAAAATAGCAACGACAAGACCGATCACTGAGTAAAGGATCGTATCTTTGGCAGACTTAATGGCACTGCTCTCGCCATTGCTAGTGGTGTAACGGATACCGCCAATAACAATCATGATCACCGCGACCATTCCCAGAATGTAGAGCAAAATATTGATAACCGTCTGGATCATAGGACCAAGCTCATCGCCTTGGGCCTTACACACCGCCGAGGAGCCGTTGCTTTTACATTGATCGAATACATTAATGGCCGATGCGTTTGCCACCGGAAGAGCAATTGCTCCAACACCCAGTACTAAGGCAAACGATACAACGAGTTGTTTCCATCTTTTCATTTTAAAATCTTCCTATTACAAATTGCGTTATGGTAAATGCCATTATAACTACTATAAGCCCAACAACCGCGCCAGTGATAGCGTTTTTCGCCAGTTTTACGTTAGAGGCATTACCGTCGGAGGTGACGTAGATATATCCGCCAAAGATAATAATAACCACGCAAAGGATTCCAGCTGCGCCGTAGGCTACGTTCAAAAGCCCCGAAAGCGCCGTGTCAGCGTTCTTAACGGCAGGCACGCCAATCTTACCAGGATCGATTTTTGTCGTTTCTGCAAAAAAGCGCATTGCTGCGTCCGATAGGCTCATATTAAAATGCCCCCGCAATTAAGTTGACGATTGCCACCGACATCAGTGAAATCACCAAGCCGATAACCGCGTCCATAACCATCTTTTTTGCCTTGGCGGTTTCTCCGGGGTCACCCACGCTGGTCATGTACTTAAACCCACCGCGAATTATAAACCCTGCGGCAATATATCCAACCGCTTGCAGCATCATTTCTATAATATTGAGAACGATCGTCCAGATAAACGTCGAGAGACCACCGGCGTCCTTGGGGCTTTTTATATTACAGCCGCCATCGAGCAGTCCCTTGTACCAGGCCGGAAAGGTGAGTAGGCTTTCACTACAGGCGGCATAGGCAGGCTGCGGCGTTGCCATAGTAAATGTCGCACCACCAGCGGTGGCGACGAACAGAAGTGCAGCTATCCAGTTTCGTATTTTTTTATTCATACTTTTCCTTATGTAAATATTCCACCCGGAATAAGAAAGTTAAGACCGAGGTACATGGCGGCATAGGCAACAATTCCAATGGCCGTATTACGGATAATATCCTTGGCTTTTTTTACTTGCTCGGCGCTATCCGAAGAGCTGGAGTACAAAATTGCTGCGTAGACTACTCCGCCTACGGCCAAAAATTCCCACGCCTGCGGTCATAATGTTAAGAATAAGAAGCAGCAGGCCCCATATCCCGGTATCTTCTGCTTTTTTGGCACCGGCTTTTTGGTCACAGTTAATAATGGAGGTCTTTGCCCCGCCGCAATCTGCCGCAGCCGGCTGGGCCATCCACACGCCCAACCCAGAAACAAGAACCCCGGAGGCAATGGCAAGCGTAATTATTTTTTGTTTTATCTTCATACCTGATTATAAAATACGATAAATAGGCCGTGCGTGCAAGTACCCCAACCAACCTTGGATTGTACGTAGATTATGTGTAAAAACTATACTAAATAAATTGACTTTTGCTCTATAAAATGGTACCATAACAGAGATATGTGGATTGCACGTGAGGCTAATCCGTTCGGTAGACTATCGATTCGGAATCTACTGTTGTTCGTTGCCGCCGTTTGTGCGGCTTCTTTCGCGTATATACTCATGGCAGCCCCCGTTACTCATGCGGCCGATGTCAGCTGGAATGGCGACTCACTGATATATGGTAAGGATTCCTACGTCAGGCAAGCCGACGCCCCGCAGGGCAATAGTATGGGGTTAGAAAAAGGGAACGCACCTTTATACCTTCACCGAGGACGCGCCGACAAACGGCGGACCTCAAAAAACCCACTTTATTTACTTTGCCCCGAGTGTCGACCCGACAAAAGCCACCTCAGCGTCATACGCCGTGTATGACTTTACACCTCCCGATACGTTTAAAAATCCCAGCGATCAAAAAAACAATCAGTCTGTCGGTTAAAACCGCCGAGGACTCCAAGACAACCAGCTGTGCCGTACAGGGAATAGGGTGGATAGTCTGCCCAGTCACCGACTTTTTTGCCGGCGCAATGGACTGGTTGTTCAATATATTAAGCGGCTTTCTCACCGTTCGTCCGGTACAGACCAGCCAGACAAACTCACTCTACCGCGCATGGTCCTACATGCGGAACTTTGCCAATGTCGCCTTTGTTATATCGTTTCTTGTAATTATCTTTTCGCAGGTTTCAAACGTTGGTATTTCAAACTACGGCATTAAGAAAATACTGCCGCGGCTGGTTATTGCCGCCGTACTGGTTAATATCTCGTACTGGATCTGCGCCATAGCGATCGACATCTCGAATATTGTCGGCTACTCGATACAAGACATATTTATATCCATGCGAAATGGGCTCGTGGGAACCGAAGGAAACAGCTGGAACGTTACCAGCTGGCGCAGCATTACCGGGTTTGTTCTTTCGGGAGGAACGGCACTTACCGCGCTAGGAATCGGAACCTATTCGGCGCTCGCCGGCGCCGGTGGCGCGATCTATCTGCTTTTGCCGATTCTCCTCGGTGTCCTTATGGCTGTTTTGGTAGCCCTGCTCGTTCTGGCGGCCCGCCAGGCTATTATTACTATTCTTGTTATTGTGTCGCCGCTCGCGTTTGTGGCGTATATTCTGCCAAATACAGAAAAGTACTTTAAGCGGTGGCACGAACTCGGAACCACTCTGCTTGTTATGTTCCCGGCGTTTTCTGTCGTGTTTGGCGGGGCGCAGCTTGCGGGTACGGCAATTATCCAAAATGCGGATTCTATCAACCTGCTTATCCTAGGTATGGCCGTCCAAGTGGCACCGCTGGCTATCACGCCACTTCTTATGCGCGTCAGCGGCTCACTCCTTACCAAGGTCGCCGGCCTGGTTAACAATCCAAAACGGGGTATGGTCGACCGGACCCGCAACTGGTCGCAGCAGCGTGCCGACGAACATAAAGCCCGTCAGCTAGCCAGCCCGGCTACCCGCCGCCGTGACTTTTTGGCCCGAACCGCCCAGTCTATCGATGCTCGTAACCGTAAACGCGAAGGTTGGAAGAAAGCCAACGAGTCTATGGCTGAAGCTAGGTGGGAAAACAGCCATGATGCTCACGAGATTCACTCGGCAGCTATGCGCGCCTCGCTTGTTAAGAGCGTCGGCGAATCAGCCGCCGAAGCGCAGTTTGAAGCCCTTAAGCATAGCGACGCCTCTATTCAAGGTTTGGAAATCGAAGCCCGCGCCAACAAGCTGAACCTCGACCTATCCAAGGCCAAGGTAGAAGCCGACTGGTCCGAAATGCGTGCTGGAAACTCCCGCAGCATGGTAGCGCCAGAGAACTTATCGGTTGAGGCGCTAGCCGGCTTTGCACACAGCCGCAACAACCTGGCAAGGAATCTCCGGGAAACTTCGCAGGAGTCAGAACTTGAAAACCTTCGCAAGCGGTCGGCAGAGCGAGTCTACAGCAAGCAATTTACTGGCGACCTCCTTGAAAACAGCAAAACGATCGACGGCAAGCAGCTGCTCGCCTACGGTGGTGGTATTGCCGGTTCGGAAGGCGAGTCGACCGTTCTGTCTGGTGCCGTTAAGGAATTCCGTAGCGAGTACATTGAGCGTATTGCCGAAAAGCAGCAGCTATTGAAGCACTTTAACCTTGAAACGCCGGATGTACAAAAACTTGCCCTCGGCACGAATGTTACTGGCGAGCGTATAGAAGCCGACGGCCGAGTCGTGAGATACGAATTTAAGGCAGACGACGCTTACGCCCGAGAAGCTGCTATTGATACCCAGCTTAAGACCGGTTCGTTCTCAGAAGTCCAGAAGATCATTAGCGAATCTGGTGAGGTGGTTATCGAACGCGATGCGAGCGGCAGGGAAACCGGCCGGCGCCAAGGTACAACCTACGGCTACCGCACGTCAATTAAGGACGTTATTAAAGAATACAAAATTGACTCAAAGGCCGTCTTCCTCGGTTCGCAGACTATTAACGATATCGCCCACGGTAGGATCGGTGGCGAAGAAGGTCTTAACATGGCCGCCGCCCGTTCTATTTACACTGGTAAGATAACCAAGGAAGACGTATCTGGCATGAAGCGTGCTGCGCTGGAACGCCTATACAAGGTTAGCGCCGAACAAACACCCGAGTGGAGTGAAGCTAGGACCGACGCCGAACGTGTTGTCGTTAAGACGAAATTCGATGCCCGTATGGATGCTCTTAGGAAGAGTGCCTGGAGCGTTCTTAATACGCCGGTACTTGCCCGCAACGCAGAGCAAGAGTCTATCGAAGTCCTCAAAGATGTTGTTACCAGATACGGTATTACCAACGACGATTAGGGATATTCTCTTACACCCATTAACACTGCACCGTTCCCTCGCCGAAAAGACGAGGGAACTATTATATATAGCTGCTAAAGTGGTAAAACCTACACACACCATATGTAGCGTAGGTAAAATATATTTGACCCCTTGAACTTTTTACATTTTGGGTATATAATATAAAATACAATATGAGTTTTAAGTGCCCACATAAGTGCGCGAGGAACATGACGATATGTCAGAACGACCACGAACAACGACAACAACCGAAGGCGATGGCTCTGAATTCAGAATTCCAACAGTACCCGACCACGCTCCAGAATACGCCGAACGGACCGATGACTTTAGCGAGGGAAGTGAAAAAGGCGGCCGCAGGTGGCTGCGAAACGTTATTGCCCTTGGAGCCGCGGGTGCAACCCTGGCAGCCGGCATTTTCGTAGGAGCCAAAGTATTTGGTGGTCACGAAGGCCCTAGCAAAGAAGGCCAACGCCCTGTTGCAACCGCTCCAGCTAATCCGGGCGAAACTCACGAAGCAAGTCCTTCCGCCCCTACTAGCGAAACAAATCCCGATTCATGGACTGCTGAGAACCTACCACTTTCTATCGACATTGACGGCAACGGTTCAGTAGAGAACTTCACAGGCAAAGAACAGCTCGTAAAAGCTTTGAGTCTTGAGGTTGCTAAGTATCCAACCCCAGAAGCAGCTTCTAAAGCACTGCTTGAACGCTTTAATACAATTGTTAGCTGGGGAACAAATAAAGAAGCAGACGCTAAGTACGACGGCTACTCAAGCGCCGACCATCAGCGCGTGGGCGTTGGTGCCGCAAAGCAAGATGTCCTTCTTCCGGCATTTCAAGAAGCGCTCGTAGGAACACCCGCAGACGGCGCACAAGTTATGGAACTTCCTGATAACTGGGCATCCTGGGTTAATGACACGGCTCAAGAAGTTAATCACAGGTGGATTATAACGAAAGATCAGGCACATCCTTACAAATATTCGTGCGCGGCTGACACCTCAAAAGCAAACGGCGGCATTGTATTTAATAGCGGCGACGAGGCAACTCACTTAAAGCACGGAACTATATTCGTAAGGTGTACCGACAACCTTGATCAGACCGATCTCGGTAGCCGGCAAATGGCCGACGGTACACAAGGGTACAACTCCCTGAACAGTAAACAATCATGGTTTGTCGATCTTCAACAACAGAACGGCAAATGGGTTGTTATAGGTATGCAAGCCGAAGAAGCCCTTCAGTAGACAAGTATTTCTAAAAAAATAAAAGGCCAGCACCTAGCTAGGCCTTTTATTTTTGACTTTTTTACGGCATAATTTAGCGTAAGTACTATGAAAGCAAAGCTACTCGCGTTCTTAGGGTTAATTATTGCCACGATGGGCGCGGTGCTTACTATGAATGCAGCACCGGTGCATGCCTCCGGCGAAAAATACGAATGGATCAACCCAACAACCATCCGTGCAAGCGGCGGCTTATATAATAATGTCAATGCCGCCAAAAATGGCGTTATCGACTTTCCCCAACAAGGCGACGGCACATTCCAGATAACCAGTAAGGGCGACTGTGATATCACCATGACTATTACGGTCACCTCGGCCGATAACACCCAGGCGAAGCTCGTGACAAAAGGCTGTGACGGACCAGCAAAAGATTTTGACCGCGATTTAACCATTACCCACCCCGAGAAGGGACCGGTTGGATATGACAAAGCAGATTGTACGAATGCAACCCAGAACAGAGGCAACCAAGGAAAGTGTGTCGCTGTTCAAGCCTGCATGAAGACAGGGCAAACAGCCGACGACTGCTCTACCGCCTACGATACTTGTCTTACTAACCACACCGTCGACGGCAAAATATCCGACGCCGATAAAAAAGCCTGTACCGATAACGTCACAAAAGGCCAGCTAGATGCAGCCAATGCTTCGCCAGCTAAAGACAACAAAACTTCTTGCGCCATCCAGGGGATAGGGTGGATAGTCTGTCCGGTAACCAACTTTTTAGCTAAAATCGTCGACGCAGCCTACGGGTTTGTTTCTAGTCTTCTTACGGTGCAACCGCTCCTTACTACTGGAGCGTCAAAAGGTGTCTACGACGCATGGTCAATTATGCGAAACTTTGCCAACGTTGCCTTTGTAATAGCGTTTCTCGTTATTATATTTGCGCAGGTAAC
>Ga0224732_1008_pt1 | contig 17070 bp, 20 predicted proteins | sample IA12soil_GW_FP2_2_FD_161643 | JGI IMG/M metagenome (GOLD analysis project Ga0224732, IMG submission 161643) | Enriched cells from agricultural soil in Iowa, United States - IA12soil_GW_FP2(+) | ecosystem: Environmental > Terrestrial > Soil > Agricultural land | place: USA: Iowa | collected 2017-05-08 | reverse complement strand
GAAGGAAGCTTGTAGCTTGCTAATCCTCGTTTTGTTACACCCACCTCGCTTGAAAGTACCACCACCTCAAACAGGTTTTTTAGCTCCTCCTCACCAAAAAGCCTCTCTACCGATCCGCGGCCAACATTACTTAACATCGCTGTTTTGTAATTTGCACGAAGAGAGGTGACAAATTCAAGCATTTCAGGACTCCGGACCTCTTGCTTGGTAATAATCTGTTCTATGTCTTTAGGCATGCGGTTAATAAGCTTCCCAACACCAAGAATATAGTCGGTGCGCGAGATATACCCGCGGTCCGACGCATGAGACAACTCATTGAATGCCTGCCGGTCGTGCTCGGACGTGAGCGACCGTAGATAGTCGAGACTACCGTGAACAAGCACGCCGTAGCAGTCAAAAATAATGCCTCTTATCACAGGGCTTATTATAAACTAAGCTGGCTTGAAGAGCCCAAGCTAAGCTTATTGAGAAGTTTTTCTTGGTCGGGTATTTGTGCCAAAAAGAGGTTTGTCAGCTGCGACACGCTCGCTTTAAGTGAGCCAGGCGACCCTTTGCAAGTAGAAGTCCATAGCCGTTTAACGGTGCTGTCGGCGTTCACTACTTCAAATTCGTACACCAAGCCGGTTGCGCAAATACCGCGGGTATCATTTTTATCGCCCGTTAGTTCATCACCCTTCATGAGGTTTGCTTTGTCGAGTGCATACACAAATTGTTCATAGGCTTTAAGGTTGTTGCCATAGCTTTTTGAGGCAATCGCTTGGTCGAGATAGCCCTGGTAGGTAGTCATGAGACGAGTTGAGGCATCAACCGATACCTGGTACGAGTGGAACTCCTCGTTTGCAACCAGCGGGCCGCGAACGGTCATGCGGACACTGTGTCCAACCGACGTATCAAGCAGCGAGTCACGGCCGGGATTCGTATCGGCTGTTGGCGTATCCCCGCCAAATATCGCCCGGCCAACCGAAACCAGCGCCGCGATAACGATGGCGATAACAATAAGAACAAGAATGATCGGAACAATTCGTGATGAGTTGCCTCTATACATATTCCCTACGTTATCATTTTTTAGGTTAAATATCAATTTATCTGCTTTTGGGTAGCTCTTTATAGCAATCCCCTAAGTCACTCATTGCAATAAGTATAGAAATATTTTATAGTAAATAAGGTTTCGTCATGCACATCCCCATCACACCGGAGGTATCTCATGCCCGCACCGCAGCCGCCGTCGTCCCAGCAGCTCCTCGATATGTTCCTGCTCGGCATGACGTGGTTACGTGAAGACCGACCCGACATCCTCGCACGACCGGGAAGCAGCATCTTCTCGGCCGTGCGGCTCGCCGGCGTCGTCAACGAGGGACAGCGCAGGACGCTGGCAACCAACTCCCGACTGATCACGCTGGCCATGCAGAACGGTGAGATCATCAAGGGAAGCCGGCGCCCGCCAAAGCGTCAGCTCGAAATGCGGATCGCCACGTCCCGCAAGCACCTGCTCACCCTGGTGACCGACAACTCCGTCCAGTACGGCAAGCTGTTCGGAAGCCGCGGCTACCAGCACGTCATCACTGAGGCGGGCATGGTCTACGCCCGAAGCATCGCCCCCACCTACGCGGAACTGCTCAACCAGGAGAAGTTCGCGCGTGCGTGGCAGATCTTCAGGACGCAGATGCGCGCAAGCAATGCGCGCAGGTCCCAGGGATCCGGACGGCCGTCGGGCGCTTCCGTGGCCGACGAGAGAAGCCCCCGTATCCCGGAGGCAAAGTACGGCGAGGATGATTTCGAGTGGTGACAGAACCTGTACCCGCTGATCTGTCGCTCTAACGAGCAGATAGTGAACGCTGGTTGTCGCCCTAGGACGACAGCTCCGGCCCCGGACGCACATTCCCGGGGCCGGAGCAACCTCCCGACTCCGCACATATCCGCACGTCATAGACGTGCATTTGTTATAATTCGCCCCAGTTTTTACCAGTCGAGACATCGACCTTTAGTTTTACCCGAAGCTCGGGATAAATCGTTTCCATGGTCGTTTTAAGCAGCTCGGCAACCGCATCCGCGTTCTCTTTGGGACACTCCACTAAAATGCTGTCATGCACCTGGAGCACCTGAAATCCAAGATCGCCTATTTTTTCGTCTACCTTGAGCATGGCCATTTTCATGAGGTCTGCCTCGGTTCCCTGAATCGGCATGTTTGCCGCAGCCCGCTTGGCACTTTCGCGCACCATAAAGTTGCTGCTGTTTACGTCTGGCGTGGGCCGGCGGCGGCCAAAATAGGTTTCAACATAGCCTTCGTTTTTTGCTTTTTCAAGCGTTGCCTCAATAAATTTCTGGATTGGCGCGCGAAGCGCAAAATACTGGTCGATAAATGTTTTTGCTTCGGTAAAGCTCATACCCGTGGCAGCCGAAAGCCCGTGCGGGCTCATACCGTACAGAACGCCAAAGTTAATTACCTTGGCAGCGCGGCGCTGATTTTTTGTTACTTCCTCGAGGGGGATCCCGTATGCTTCGCTGGCCGTTTTGGTGTGGATGTCTGCCCCGCCGTTAAAGTCTTCGATCAGTTTTTCGTCTTCGGCAAGTACCGCCGCGAGCCGCAGTTCAAATTGCGAGTAGTCGGCGCTCACAAACACGTTCCCTTCCTCGGGGATAAAAGCCTCGCGGATACGGCGACCTAAATCACTCCTCACTGGAATATTTTGCAGGTTGGGGTTGGTGCTCGAAAGCCGCCCGGTGCTCGCGACATCCTGGTTAAAGGTAGTGTGAATACGTCCGCTTTCATCGGTAAGCAGCGGCAAGGTATCAATGTAGGTGTTTTTTAACTTGGCGAGTTCGCGCGTGCGTTCGATCAGTTCAATGATAGGATGCTGACCCCGAAGCTTGTCGAGCTCTTTTTGCCCGGTACTGTAGCCGGTTTTACCCTTTTTAATGCCGGTGGTTGGCAGCTGTAATTTAGTAAACAGCACTTCGGAAAGCTGGGCCGGGCTGCCGATGTTAAACTCGTGGCCGACCATATCGTACATTTGTTGTTCAAGTGCCGCGTGTTCATCGCCGAGCTCTTTGCTCATAACGGAAAGAAGCGTTTTGTCGACTTTAATACCCCGTGCTTCCATTCGGTACAGCATGTAGGTTAACGGAAAGTCGAGATCGTACGCTACGTTAGCGACTTTAGGAATGTCTTCAAACCCTTGCAGCTGCTCGTCGTAAATACGCCACAGCGCTGCCATTACCTGGCCTGCGTTGGTCTCGTCGACCTCTTCTTTTGAGAGGCCGTTTATAGAGCGGTCACGCCCCAGCGGATCAATCAGAAAAGCCCCCTGGCGAAGGTCGTGTACACCGTCAAACCGAACTTCTATATTGTTGGCATGAGCCTCGTGGTAAAACGCTTTTGCGTCGTAGGCAACGATTTTTGCCTGTTCAAGTTTTTTCCATGTCTCCAGTTCAACCTGGCTTAGTGCGCGCCGCGCAACCGTTGTTCTATCGGCCGATAACCACATTTCTCCGCCAGCCGCGTAAACAATAACGGTAGAATCCTGGCTAATCTGCAAACTGGACCAGTCTGCCTCGCTTAACGACGGTGCCGTTGGTGCCTGCTGGATATCAAAGAGACTCCCCTGGGCCGACCCCTTGCCGTTCTTCATGTGTTCGGGCAAACGGCGGGCTAGCGAGTGAAACTCGAACCTGTTTAAAAGCACCGCCAGCCTCCCCGTATCAAGCTCGTGGGCGTCCATAGCCGAAAGGTCAAGATCTACCGGCGCGTCCACCCAAATACGGGCGACTTTTTTGCTATGGTAAGCAGAATCTTTGCCGGCCTCCAGCTTTTTTGCGACGCTCGGCTTAATGTCGTCCAGGTGGTCGTAAACGTTATCGAGCGTCTTAAACTCCTGCAACAACTGGATGGCCGTTTTTTCGCCGATTCCCGGCACGCCTGGAATATTGTCGCTGCTATCGCCTTTTAGCGCCTTAAGATCCAAAAATTGATGGACGTTAATACCGTACTTTTGCTCAAAATGCGCAACGTCGTACTGCTCGATATCCGAAAAACCTTTTTTAAGCGCATATACGTGAGTGAGCGGACCAACTAACTGGAGCATATCCAGGTCGCTGGTAATAAGGCAGGTCTCGATATTTTGTTCGGAGGCTTTTAGCGCCAATCCGCCCATAATATCGTCAGCCTCGTAATCGTCGGTTTCGTAGAGCGGCCAGTTAAACGCTTCGAGCAGCTCGTTCAAAAGCGGCAGCTGGGCAAAAAAATCCTCGGGCGGTTTTTTACGGCCGGCTTTATACGTTGGCAAAAGTTCAAGCCGCCTGCGGATGCTCGTTCCCTTTTTGTCCCAGGCAACGGCAACGTAGTCGGGTTCCAGTTTTTTAACAACCTCCAGGGCGAGACTGGCAAAGCCGTAGACGCCGCCAGTTGGCGTGCCATCCCGCAAAGAAAGCCCGGGCATGGCATAGTAGCCGCGGTAAAAAACACTCTTGCCATCGATAATAACGAGACGCTTCATGCTCTTTAGTATAACAGCTTAGGCCTTGCGGTTTACAAGGTAGTCGCCAAGACGGCGACTTTTGGTATACTAGAGTGAATGAAACATCACGAAAACGTTAAGATCGTCGCCTTTGTCGGCCTGGCTGGCAGTGGCAAAAGCTCGGCAGTAGACTACCTCACCGAAAAAGGCTACCCAAAAGTATATTTTGGGGGCATTGTTCTGGAAGAAGTAAAACAACGGGGGCTTGAGCTTACCCAGGAAAACGAACAACCCATTCGCGAAGAGCTACGCGAAAAAGAAGGTAAGGATTTTGTCGTACGGCGTATTATTGCTCAGATCCACGAGCTTATAGCTGCCGGCCAGCACCGGATCGTTGCCGACGGGCTATACACATGGACCGAATACAAAACGCTCAAACATGAATTTCCCGGTGAGCTCAATGTCGTCGCCATCGTTGCGCCCCGGCGCCTTCGCCAGCACCGTATGGCCTCGCGACCTATCCGCCCTCTCACCCCGCCGCAGCTCGACCAGCGTGACTGGGCCGAGATTGAAAACCTTGAAAAAGGCGGACCAATTGCAATTGCCGATCACTTTATAATGAACGACAAAGATCTCGAGCATTTGCACAAACAAGTCGACGACGCCCTTACCGATATCGAATTTTATAATTAGTCATCAAAAAGGAGGAGTAATGAAAATTTTACTCATAACAGGTCAGAGTGGCGTTGGGAAAACCGCCATTAGCAAAGCATGTAGTAAGCGGCTTGGTGCCATGTACCTTCGCAGCCGCGATATCGCCCGGCACCTTGCCCACGTCCAGGGCTACACCCGTGCACGCGACTGGATTCTCGCCGTAGGCGCCAAGCAAGCGATCCGTGAAATCGACGATTACGTCCTGACATCGATCGATAACGCAAGAACGGCTGAAATTATTGTCGTTGACGGTGCCTACGACGGCCGTTTGCTGGCCGAACTCGGACAACGTTTTGCATCCGAAGATATTCATATCGTCGAAGTAACGGCATCCCGCGATGTACGGATCCAGCGTACCGCCATGGAAACCGGCGGCGACGAAACCGCGTCAACACGGGAAATGGACTTTCTCGATGATTTAAAGCGGCAGGTTGGTGTTAGCGAAGTTGTCACCAAAGCCGAGCTCGTTGTCGAAAGTAGCGACGATATCTCATCGGCTCTCGACGTTATCTGCTCGCTTGTCGTGCCCGCAAACAGTTAACTCAGCGTTTTAAAAATACGCTCGAGTTCTCTCATATTTTTGTCGGCGTCGCATTTTTGAACTACCATTTTATAGCCGGCATCAATGATCTTTTGACGGTCTTCGGGCGTCATGGCAACAACGCTGCGTATCACTTTACGCAGACTGGCAACATCTTTTGCCGCACAGGTTACCCCATTACTGCCATCGGTAATAATTTCTTTAAGCGCAGGAATATCCGAGCAAGCAACCAGCTTTTTTGAAGCCATTGCCTCAATGATTGATACAGGCAGCCCTTCATGATGAGAAGGCAGAAGCAATGCGTCGCAGTATTGATACAGCTTTGGCATTTCGCTAATACTGTAGGTGTCATAGCGTATTTTTATCTTGTCAGAAAGGTCGTGCTTATGTATAAACGCTTCGATTTTTTCTAAAAATTCCGGATGTGCGTTGCGCCGGCTTGAAACGATATAAAAGTAGGCTTCGGGCGGTGCTTTTACCGCCGCCTGCACCAGCTCGTACAAGCCTTTTTTTGCCAGCATACGCGCTGGCGTTAAAAACACAAATGCACTCTTAGGCATGCCGTTTTTAGTTCTAAAATTTTGGCGGGCGCCGTTGCTTACGGCGACATTGAAGTTTTCCAAAATAACCGAATTGTAGATAACACGCAGACCCTCCTCTTTTAGGCCAAACTCTTTTGCCCACGCATAAAAAAAGTTGCTCGGGCATATGGTCATATCGGGCCGGGCTGCCGTTAGGACATTCCGAACAAAACTTTTCTCAAGCTCCCAGTCATTAAAGTGACCAATGACCTTTTTTTGTTCCTCCGCGGGAACGCAGTGAAACGTAAAGACAACTTTTGCCCGTATAAGATCGCGCATATAGCCGACCGCTTGCAGCGATGAAAAGTTTGAGCAATACAGAACGTCAAACTTTTCGGCCGCAAACAGCGCGTCTTTTAATTCTTTTACGAAGTACTTCGGACCCTCCTCCCCTTTTTCAAACGCCTTAAAGTGTTTTAAGTAGGTCACCTTAAATGGATACGATAGTTTTTTATCACCCACGCCGGTAAAAACCTGCACGTCGTGGCCGTGTTTTTGCAGCGTCGCAGCCGTAATGTACGCCTGGGTTTCGCCGCCGCCTACGTCGGGCGGAAAGCCGTGATTTAATAGTGCAATGCGCATTTGCCCCCTCAACATTTACTTAGTTATTGCAATTGTTGCTCGCTCTAAAAAACTACTCGAATAGACCCACCCGTTATTTTGAACTTTTATACCTAAGGCCGCTTACAGAAAAGCAATGCACAGCTGTTGCGCATGCGTATACTATTTAGCTTACCACAAAGACCAAACGCCAAACGTTTTTTAAGGCTGGAGACAATCGTGGTGTGCTGCAACAACCGTATTTTCGGGTACAATCACCCCTTTTAAGCCCACCGTGGAAATACTCCCTGGAAGTGCAATACAGTTAGCAGAATCGGGGTGAATCGAGGCACCCGGAAAAACGATATTGCCGTTGCTATCCTGAAGATGCGCGTTAAATTCGGTTACCATTTTTTGGAACGCGGCCGGCGTTCCCATATCAACATCTATTAAATCGTGCTCTGGGATATATAAATAAATTCGCCCTTTAGGGTTATGGACATCGTAAATATCGTGCCAAACTTCCCGCGGCTTCAGCGGGTCCTCCTCGCGGCATCTGCGAAGACGCTCGAGCAGCCATTCGCGCCTGAATATATGAACGCCAAGATCGCCAACCTGCTCCATATCCTCGTTCGGAGTGTGCAGTGTGCCGTCTTTATTCATGGATCGAACGTTGTGGCCTTCCAGATGACGCGTCGAAAGAAGCACGGCGTCGGCGCCGCTGATATCCAAAATAATCCGCATTCTCTCAAGCGTGGCTGCCGTAATATTGGTGTCGGCAGGCACAATGCCAATGTGATCGGCACGCGAAGCCTCAAGCTCACGGAGGTGGTACAACAACGTATCAATCGGTGAATCATCGATACAACTGGACACCGTACGGACATGATCGTAATCGTGAACAAAATCCAGGGATTCCGCGGCAAAACAACGGGAGACAAGCGCCCCGCCGCCGGTTTTTTTCACTGCCCTTAGCGGTATGTCGATCATCCGCGTTACTGTGCCGGTTTCATCAAACGCAACGGCAAGCGACGGCTTTGCCTGTTTTTCGGTTAATTTACCGAGTCGGCTACCAAGCCCCCCTGCGGGTACAATACAAAGCCAATCGTAATCTTTCAGTGCTGCCTGGGATTTTATCATGCCGTTGCCGTGTGTTTAAGGTGCGGTTCGTATGGAGACTTTCTATCCTAAGTATTCGTGCAGTTTCTTGGCGTCTTTATGCTTGCGGAGTTTAGCAAGGGCCTTGGCTTCAATTTGACGGATACGCTCACGCGTCACAGCAAACTCCTGGCCTACTTCTTCAAGGGTGTGGCTTTTACCATTTTCAAGGCCAAAACGCATTTTGACAATTTTTTGTTCACGCTCTGAAAGTGTTGAAAGCACGGCCTGAACCTGCTCTTTTAGCAACTGGCTGGTGGCAGATTCTTCGGGTGTTGCACCGTCTTCGTCTTCAATAAAGTCACCAAGAACACTATCTTCGTCTTCGCCGTCGCGGCCAACGCCCGCGTCAAGGCTGGTAATATCCTGCTTGATCTTAATGACGTATTCTACCTTTTCCGGCTCCATTTCAAGTTCTTTGGCAAGCTCTTCAATGGTCGGCTCACGGTTGAGCTCCTGTGTCATACGACGCTGCGTCCGCAGCAGCTTATTGATGGTCTCTACCATGTGCACCGGAATACGGATAGTGCGGGCCTGGTCGGCGATGGCACGGGTGATTGCCTGGCGGATCCACCACGTCGCATAGGTACTAAATTTAAATCCTTTGTCCGGGTCAAACTTTTCTACCGCACGCAAAAGCCCGGTGTTGCCTTCCTGAATAAGATCAAGGAAGTCGAGGCCACGGCCGCTGTACCGCTTGGCAATCGAAACAACCAAACGCATGTTTGCCTCGGCCATTTTGTCTTTGGCTTTTTTGTCGCCGGCGACAACTTTTTGCGCCAGCGCCAACTCTTCTTCGGCACTTAACAGCGGAATCTTGCCGATTTCGCGAAGATACAGCCGGACGCTGTCGTCACTGACATCATCAAAATACTCACCGCTGTTGATAGTATCGATATCATCTTCTTCTTCGTCTACCAACTCGTCGAGCTGGGGCTCGTCGATATCACCAAGCGGACCGCCGCTTGCATCAACAATTTGTTCATCTTCGTCATCAACTGGTGGTAGTACGGGGTTATCTTTGGCCACGTTTCATCTCCTTTATAAGTTCGTAGTGTTGTTTACGAAGACGCTCCACTTCGGCGTTGTCACCTTGGTGTTCTGCCTCCTGTATTTTCTGCTCTATTTGCTGTTTTTCGTATTCGGATTTGTATTGGCGGAGTAGTTTGGCTATTTCTATATATTGGTCGGCTTCGTTCCAATTACCATATCTCTTCTCGGCCCTTAATAATATTATTTTCACATAGTCATCAAAGTTTTGCAACTCTTTTGGCGTTTCGTCTCCCAGGGGTTCGTGCGCCATCGCCAAATAAGCGGCTACGGCCTTTTGCGGCTCAGCCGCCAGAATACTGGTATCAAGCTCGGCAAACAGGTCGCGGGAACGGGGCGTGAGAAGCGCCAAACCAAGCACCGTATCAATGTGGTCATACACGGGCGCGCTATTTTGCGGAGAAGCCACCACCGTGCGGAGTTCTTTGGTCTCCTGGGTGCCACCGGATGCTAGCTTAGCCCGCACCGCCTCGAGCGACGTACCCACCATACCGGCGATTTTCTTCTCGTAGTGCTCGCGCTCCACCGGGTCGCTCAGCCCACGGACCACGCTAAGGCCGGCAGTAGTGAACGAACGCTTGCCCGCGGCAGTGGTAATATCTTCGCGCCTGCTGTATTGGTCCAAAATCCAGTCTACTGCCGGCTGGGCTGCGGTAATTGCTTGCTGCCATAAACGCGGGTCTTTTTGGATCAGCTCATCGGGATCCTTAGCACTGTCGGGCAAGCTAATAATCGTTAGCTCTATCCCCACTTCGCTGGCAATAGGAATCGCCCGTTCGGTCGCCGCGATTCCCGCTTTGTCGCCGTCGAACGCCAGCCGTACGTTGCCGCTCAGGCGGCGCAGCGCTCTTAGGTGGTTTTCGGTCATCGCCGTTCCCGCCGTTGCTACTACCTGCTTTATGCCGGCCTGATGGCTACTGACCACATCGAGGTTTCCTTCAACCACAACGGCGTAGTCGTTTTTACGGATCGCCTCTTTAGCCTGCGACAGCCCAAACACATGCCGGCCTTTATCGTAGAGCAGGGTTTGGGGTGTATTGAGATATTTAGGCGCATTCGGTTCGTCGGCAAGAATACGCGCCGTAAAACCAATCACCTGCCCGGTGGGATCCATCAGCGGAACGGTCATACGCCCGCGGAACATGTCGCCGCCAAAACGGTTGGTGAGCCCGGCATCGGCCAGCTCGTGCCGCGAAAAGCCTTTTTTGGTAAGAAACTGCACAAGCGCATCGCCCGTCGTTGGCGCGTAGCCAATTTTAAATTCCTGGACGATTTCTTTGGAAAGGCCGCGTTTTTTAAACACGTACTCAAGTGCATGCTGGTTTCTTAGCAAGCTGTGCTGATAGTAATTCGCGGCCATTTCATGCGCTTCGAGCAACCGTTTTTTGCGGCGCGCAAGCTCCTGGTTATTTTTGGATTCAAACTGCGTCATGTCCACGCCGGCTTTGCGGGCCAGGTGGTCAAGCGCCTGGCGAAAGTCCATCCCCTCGGCCTCCATGACAAAGCTAAAAATGTCGCCGCCCTTGTTTGAAGAAAAGTCATGCCATATATGCTTGTCGGGGCTCACAAAAAAGCTCGGTGTTTTTTCACCCGAGAAAGGGCTGAGCCCCTTAAAGTTGCGCCCCGCCCGCTTCAGCTGGACGTATTCGCCAATCACATCCTCGATATTAAGACGCGCTCGCACTTCTTCTTTGGCATCTTGCATGACTTTATTATACCATTTTTACCTCTGTAATAAGAGAGGCGACGCGCACTTTTTATAGCAATGGCTTATTGCCCCTTCTACCCCGCTTGTGGTTTAATAAGGTCAATATGTACCCGGATCCAAACCAAAATCCACAGCAAGTACCGCCTCAAACGCCTCCACCGCAGCCGCAGTACTCTATTGATTACCTTAATCAAATCGCACCGCAGCCGCAAAAAAAGAGTCTTAGCAGCCGCAGTTTTTTGATGCTGGCCGGCGGCGGTGCCTTGGCGGCAATTATTGTTGGGATCCTCATGCTGGCAAGCGGCGGCTCAGGCCCGACCAAAAGCATGCAGACGTTCGCCGCGCGGGTCCAGGCCCTCGAAAAAATCACCGCAAGCGCGCAAAAAAACATCAACAGCAATGACCTGCGCGGGACAAACAGTAATCTTACCCTTTTTCTTGCCAATACCGATCACAACATGACAACGCCGCTCGCTAACAATAGCGTCGACGTCAAAAAGCTCGACAAAGATATCATTGCCGCTGAAAAAGGCGACGCCCTCACCGCCAAGCTAGAAGACGCGCGCCTTAACGCCGTATTCGACCGTGTCTACGCGCGTGAAATGAGCTATCAGCTAACGGCACTCGAAACGCTTATGAACAGCATATACAAAGGCTCGAAAAGCAAGTCGATGAAGGACTTCCTCAAGACAACCGACGACAGCCTCGTGCCTATCAAAAAGCAATTCGATAGCTTTGATGCTTCAAGCTCTTAGGCGCCCGCAACCAAGTCGTAACTGAGCCTGGCAAGATCTTTTATTTCATCGTCGCTTAGCTGGCCAGTACAGATAACGGTGTTCCAGTGCTTTTTGTTCAAGTGGTAGCCAGGCACGACCGATTCGTATTTTTCCCGTAGTATTTCAGCCAACTGGGGGTCGCACTTCAGGCTGACCCGTAGCGGCTTGCTGTCGTCGGCAATAATGGCAAACAGCTTTCCTGCACCGGTTTCTTTATGACCGATTTTGTATACAGAGGTTCCTTCGCCAAAAGGAAAATCAAGCCAGGTGTTGGGAAAACTAAGCAAGTATTGTTCTAGTTCTTTGTGTGTCATCGTTCTATTTAATTCGCACCTTTGTCAAATAGTATTTCAGTTCCATAATGCTTCCGCGGATATCACCAAGCGCGCGGTGTTCTTCGGGCTTCGCGAACTTCTTGCCGTATTTACCCTCAAACACCACTTTCCAGGCACTGACGTCCAGCATACGGTAGTGCAGCCTATTGTTCAGCCGTGCCCACTGCTTAATGATAAACTGGCGGTCCATATGAATGGAGTTGCCGGCCAGAATAACCGGCACGTCTGCTTTGTAGTGCTTGTCGATAAAGGCAAGCAGCTCATCCTCGATATCTACCAGGTCTTTGCCGCTGCCATTCTGGCTAACGAGGCCTTCTTTTGATTCTGGATTGGCATCCCAAAAAACACTGTTTGCCGTGAGGCGTTCTTCAAGGCTCATGTCCTCGTTCTTCACTACTCCCTGATACGTGGCAATTTCATCAAAGTCCCAATCGGTTGCAATTGCGGCAACTTCAAGAATAAGGTCGTTTTCGGCATCGAGTCCGGTCATTTCCAGATCGACCCAAAGAATTTTCGCTTGTTTTGTCATACCCCTACTATACTACTGTTTCTGCTGCGGGAACAAATGCCGGATAGCGATTGTCAGCATACTGACCGTTTGCACTAGCGTTGCCGCCAGCAGCAGGCGCAGGCTCCATTCGTCAAGGGCAAAGCCGCCCAAATGAAATCCCTGCATGACAGCGATAATAAAAACGATACCGGTTTCGATGCCAAGCAGGATAAATAGCCACCTGAGCGTTTGCTCTTTTAAAGCCTGGTCTTTTTCGCGGATGTCGTTCTCGATCCGCGCCAGACGCACCTCTTCTTCAAGGATACGGTTATCAACCGACGGTTTTTGCTCCTGCGCCGGAGCAGCACCGGCCGGCGGCGCATTGCTGATCACCCGCAGGGCGTCTATGTATGGCGTCCTCTCTTTGCGGCTCATGAAATCATCCCCAACCTTTCAAGGCGGATGGCCATGGCGATCTTGGATACCTCAAAAATCTCGGCGGCACGCTCGATATCCGGGTTAACGTCCCATAGCTTCCGAAGCTTGTCTTCCGGCATAAGGAGCTCGGCGGCAAAATTATTCGCTTCCCTTTCGCGGAGAATCGCCGCCTCATCTGTGAGCACGGGTACGTCACGGCGAAACAGTGGCGTCCCGCCATCGACATATTCAGCAAAATCAACAAAACCGTCTTCTTTATGCGCGTCCAACCAATCACGATGAAGAACGTAATGCCCAAACTCATGCGCAAGAGTAAAATTTTGACGCACACGAGGTTTGTTCGCATTGATAATAATTTTCAGGCGTCCGTTTTGGTAGTAAATCGCGCCGGAGACCGCATCGTCCACATCGGCTGAAAACAATACATCCACGTCGCCTAGCCGCTCGGCAGCCTCAACGAACGGGAACGGAACAAGCACACGCGGGTTGTGCGCGGTAAGAAACGCTTCGGCTTTTGTTCTCACTCCCTCGTAGTCCATAGCTTTATTGTAACACCGCTACTTCTTGTCTGGCGTGAACTTAAGACTTAGCGAGTTAATACAAAAACGCTTGTCTGTTGGCGTATCAAATCCCTCGCCTTCAAACACATGCCCCAGATGGCCGCCACAGTTGGCGCAGGTTACCTCCGTCCGCTCCATTCCCAGCGCAGTGTCGCTATGAAACTCCACACTGCCAGGCTTGGCATCGTAAAAACTCGGCCATCCACAATGGGCGTCAAACTTTGTCGTACTGTCAAAAAGTACCTGGCCGCAGGCAGCACAGGCATACACGCCGTCTGCATATAGCCCGTCGTATTCGCCGCTAAAAGGCGCTTCCGTATTCTTTTTGCGAAGTACGGCAAACTGTTCGGGCGTAAGAATCTGGCGCCATTTTTCATCGGTTTTATCTATCATTTGCTACCCTTTCTTTTTATCAAGGCGGTCAAGCCGCAGTGCATGAATAACGAGGTAAATCGTAAGGGCAATAACCAGAAAGTTAATGACGTCGTTTAGGAACGAACCATAGTGCAGCACCGCTTCTTTCCCCGCATCGGTCTTGCCTAAATTAAGCGTCAGTCCTTTTAGGCCATCCGCCGAACCAAGTAAAAGGCCCAGTGGCGGCATAATAATATTGTCCACAAACGATTTAACAACCACCGATACAGCACCGCCAAGTACCAGTCCGACCGCAAGGCCAATAACACCCTGGGTCCGGATAAACTCAATAAACCCGACCGCAAAATGCGTCCCGTGGCCTTTGATTGCACTGGCTCTAGCACGTGCAGCTGCGCCGCGTTTCTTTTTTTGTTCGGATGATTCCGTCATGAGCTCCTCCTTCCTTACCAGTATAAATCAGCTCTGCAACCTGAGAAAGCGCGTTACCAGCCCATAGAGCCCCACCGCGTCTTTACGCGAAGAAGTAAGGCGCCAAGCCGCAGCAACAATCCCCGCTCCGCACAGGTCATACAAAAGATCATACATCGTATCGGCCAGGTCGCCGCCCTGCGAAGAAGTGCCAAATAGTTGGTCGCTCGCAAATTCGGCTAGTTCCCATATCACCGCAAGCAGTGCCGCTGTCCCCAGTACTAGATAGCCCTGCAACCAAGGCGGGAGCCGCAACTCCCTAGAGTTTAGTAACGCGATCCAAAGAACAACTCCAATACCAATCAAAACGCCGCTGATAAAATGCATCCAGTCATCCCACACCCAGACACGGCCATACATCCCAAAAACTTCGCCAGAAAACATGGAGGCAAAAATAAATGCCACGTACGCCGCGTGCACCGATACTGGCAACCGCACACGCAGCCACCGTTCCAGCGCCAGCGGCAAAAAACTGATACTAAACGTAAACATAGATGTCAGCAGATGGAGCTGGTCACCTTTTACCGCCATAGCTACTGCACCACCCAACATGATCAGTTCGAACGGAAGTGCAAGCACATGACGGCGCAGCGTTCCGTAATCGCTCACGCTACATTCGCTCCGGCACTTCAATGCCAAGCAGGCCAAGGCCATGAGTGAAAACGTAGCTTACCTTTTGAAGCAGGTTAAGCCGGGCTGCTTTTTGCGCATCAGTTACCGAGCCGGTCGCTATAGGAGTCTGCTCGTAGTACCGGTTCATCTCACGGCCAAGTTCATACAGGTACGTGGCAATCTTATGCGGCTCAAGATCGCGGGCGCTCAAATGAACAACTTCCGGATACTCAAGCAGCTTCGCAATCACCGCCTTCTCGGGTTCATAATCGTAGTCGGCGGGAACATCTGCCGCCACTGTATTATTTGCAAGAATCGTATTCACACGTACGGCAGCATACTGAATATACGGGCCGCTAAACCCAGTGAGCGCAAAAATACTTTTCCAGTCAAAAAGAATGTCGGTTCGGCGGTCGGCAGCAAAATCGGTAAACTTGATTGCCCCCAGGGCGATCTTTTTGATATCTTCGTCCGAAACGTCGCGGCCGCTTACCACCTCCCGCGCTTTGGCTTCGGCCGTGTTTAACAGCTCTTCCATAAGAACAACACCCTTGCGGCTGCTCATCTTCTCCCTTGTGCCATCTTCGTTGATTTGGTCGATCATCCCAAACCACAAATGGATCAGTTCGGTTGTAACGCCAAGTTTTTTCGCCATGGCAAACAGCTGGCTAAAATAAAACTGTTGTTCGCTTCCCACGACATAAATGACACGGTCGGGGTGCCATTCTTCTTCCCTGTATAAAATCGTTGCGAGGTCGGTTGTCGCGTACAGCGCCGCGCCATTTGATTTTTGCACCAGCAGCGGAACGTCAAATCCAAACTCATCGAGCGGAACAATAACGGAACCGTCGTCGTTTTTTACCGCCACTCCGTTTTCAAGCAGTTTTTGTACGGCCGCCTTTCCCTTGGGCGCAAAGAACGCTTCGCCATATTCGTGATCGGTCGATATCTTTAGACGGTCCATAATCTCGTGGATATGGCTGAGCGATATTTCGTTAAACCGCTTACTGTACTGTGCTGCCTGTTCGTCGCCGTTCTCTAGCTTCAGCAGCCACTCCTGCACCATGTCGGCCAGGGTCGACTCACCGCGTTCTTTTTCCTCTTTGAGCGCTTTTTTGGTTTGAATATAAACCCGTCCTAGCTCGTAGACACCATCGCGCTCCAGTTCTTCTTCGCTGCTAAAGGTTAAAAAGCCAACAACCCAAATACCAAAAGGCGCTCCATAATCACCCAAATGGTTATCGGTAATAACCTTCCAGCCTGTGGCTTCCATGAGGCGCTTAGCAGCCCAGCCCTGGTTGCCCGGACGAAGGTGTCCGATACTGTAGGGTTTGGCCATATTTTGGCTTGGGTACTCAACAACCACCGTCTTGCCCTTGCCATCCTCATTTTCCCCATAGGTGCCGGACCACTCCTCGGCAAGTGCCGACGCCAGACTCTTTGCCGTCACGCGCAGATTGATAAAACCAGGGCCTGCCACGGTAACTTCCGAAAAATCCCCCGACTCACGGAGGTTAGTAGCGATAGCTTCGGCTATCTCACGGGGATTTTTACCAAGTGGTTTTGCCAGTTGAAGCGCGACGTTCGTTGCGTAATCACCAAACTGCGGGTCGGGACGGGTTAAAGTTACGTCTTGGGTAACGCCAAAAAGTGTTTGAACGGCATGAGAAATCTTTGTATCCATTGCCTCTTATTATAACACTGGTGGAGTGCGAGGAATAAATACGGGGTATATATAATTATTCGTTTGATTCTTCTTCGACAGGCACGTACGCCGTCGAGCCCGAAACAGGGCTGATACCCCGGATCGTGTGAAGAAGCACACGAAGCGTATCAATATCGTCGTTGGTGATTTCTGGTGTTTTTTCGTCTTCAACCATTTTTGTTTTATCCGTTTACTTATTAACATTACCATTTTGTATACAAAAAGTCAATAGAAATGAAAACGCCCCTCCCTGGCGTTCTCGTAGAACATCTCAGGGATGGGGCTGGGAGGCCCTGTAGTAGTGTGCCAGGTGTGAGCTATGCGGCTCGTGCCCGGCTCCTACTAGAGGAGCTTGTTGTCCACCACGGTGTAGTCGGCCCGGTAGACGAACAGCGTCTTGCCGTCGATCCGGAACCAGGTGCTCTTGGGCACGTCGGTCTTCAGGATCTGGACCTCGTTGCCGCCGTAGACCTTGATCGGCGTCCCGTCCTGGGAGCGGATCATGATGGTCTTGGCCGTGCCGCCCCAGAGCTGCTGGAAGCGGTACCGGATGTCGTTGATCCAG
>Ga0224732_1009_pt1 | contig 17558 bp, 17 predicted proteins | sample IA12soil_GW_FP2_2_FD_161643 | JGI IMG/M metagenome (GOLD analysis project Ga0224732, IMG submission 161643) | Enriched cells from agricultural soil in Iowa, United States - IA12soil_GW_FP2(+) | ecosystem: Environmental > Terrestrial > Soil > Agricultural land | place: USA: Iowa | collected 2017-05-08 | reverse complement strand
CGATAGCCAGCTCGAGGGATCGTCCCTGCTCAAACTGATCTTGGTGGGATGCGATCCATTTCTCCGCTATGCCATCTTCATAGGGATGAGGGATATATAACGTCATGTCAGCGATGTATGGATCCCCAGCTAATTCCTGAACAGCCTTGGCATCGTCTAGGCAAAAAGGACGTAATAGCAGCCTATCTAGTGGAATGGTCGGCAATGCTTCCATGCACCAGTCCCCCTTTCTTCTTACTTCAATTTAATTAGATTTTAGTTCAAGCGAAGGATAAAAAAAAGCCACCGTTTGGCGGCAGCAAATGGCACAAGTTGTCAGCTTCTCCGATTTCCGGCTAGCCCTGTCGATGATTATCACTGCTGAACCGACCAGCTCAGCCCGCCATCAGCTGTCACGGCAGTTCCCTGCAGGAACTGAATCCAGCCATGCTGCGGATCGGAAAAGCCGATCGATCGGACGTCTACCATCTCGCAATCTGCGGGAAAAGGATGATCCACCCAGGTGCGGCCCCCGTCATTCGTCGTCAGTAGGCGGGTAATCACACCGTCTTTGGCTTCGAAATCTTCAAAAAGCATATACCCGTGCGTTTCATCGCTAAAATAGACAGCGTCCGGATACCAGTCCTTGTCCAGCGTCAATACGGTTTGCGCCGAATGGTCCGCCCCGAACCGAATGAGCTCAAGACTTCCCTTGGTGTCCGTCTGCTTCAGCAGCCATCCACTGGAATAGGAGGTCAAAGAGACTTGTGTCTCACTATTTTCTTTGCTCACCAGCGTTTTGCCCCAAGTCTTGCCGCCATCCGAAGTGCGATAAATAGCCTTCCCTTCTCCTGTTGCGAACAAGACGCCATGATTTGTGTCAAAAAACCGGAAGGCTGAAACGTCGGATATCCCCAGCTTGTTCAGCGATTCGCTGGAAACTTCATGCCAGGTGAGCCCGCCATCCTGGGTTTTCAATAAAACATGCTGGGGGTCTTTATCCCGGAAAGCCATCATGAAGCCTTCTTTCTCACTGACAAAGCTGATTTTCTCAAGCCGGATATAAGAATCCAGGGAAGCGATGATCTTCCAGCTCGCCCCACCGTCAATCGTTTTCAGTACCTTACCACTGTCCAGTTGGGTCCCGATGCCAAATCCCAGTTGACGATCGATAAAAGCCATGTCCTCCGTCGGTCTTCCATACGGCTCGGATAGCGGATAAGACTCCTGCCAGCTTATTCCCCCGTCAGTCGAGTGAATGAGAAAATCGGAGCCGTTCATCCCGTCGACGGCGGCCCATGTTGCCTTAGCGGACACCATCTGTACCTGATTTACCGCCACCGCCTTGCTCACGCTGGTAAAGTTGCGGCCGCCGTCCTTTGTCAGCCAAATACCTCCTTCGACCGGTCCCGCGCCCGAGTGCAGCGAAATTACGCCGGTGTTCCCGTCGATCAGCTGAATGCCGTTCACATAAGGACGTCCCGTCCGCTGTGTGCTCATTTTAGTCCAATGCTTACCACCGTCAACAGTACGGTAAACGTCCCCGCTTAGCATCCCCTTCTCATTTGTCAGCAGCCATCCGGTATTTTCACTCGCAAACTGGATTTGAAAAGCGGACAAAGGCGAATCCTTCGCAGAGAGATCCAACTGTTTGGACCATGTCCGCCCACCATTATTAGTCTTTACAACAGCAAGCCTGGTATCATCCTTGCCGACCGTACCGACCACATAGCCGGTGCCGGCTTTCGGAAAACTGGTGCTGACCGGTTTGAAGTCCTTCATTCCGAACACAGCCGTTTGAAAATGATTTCCCCCATCCTGTGTGAGAAGCAGACGGTCATTTACGAGCATCGCGCCGCTCTCCTCATTTATGAACGACAATTTCCGCAGAATGGGATTTCCATGGCTGTGGTCCTCATGGGATTCGGATTTCCATTTTGTCATCCAGCTGCTGCCGCCGTCTCCGGTTTTCAGCAGACGGATCTGTTTGCACTGCAGCTGTCCTGCGCTGCTGGAACAGTTGTCTTCGACCAAAGCATACCCGGTTTTGGCATTGATAAAATCCAGGCTGCGTATATACTTCCCAGGCAAATTCTGTTCCTGCCAATGCGTTCCGCCGTCCTGGGTGGACAGCAGCCTTAGTTGAGCGTCATAGCGCTCTTTGACCGCAAATCCGGTCTTGGAGTCGACGAAATCGATGACCGGGAGATCATACGGGATATTCCCGTTCCAAATGAGCTCCTTTCCCTGCTGCGGCTGAATGGGGATATCAGCCGAAGACAGCGCGGCCGCTGCTGGTTCCGTCCCTTTAGCACACCCCGTAAGAACGGCTGCCAAAATGGACACAAGGACTGCTGCTCTGAAATGCCTGCGTCTTATTCTCATGTTTAACGCCTCCTTCATCCGCGCAAAAAACATTCTGTAAAATAAATCTTCTGTGCTTTAACCGTCCAAGGCTTAAGATTGTTCATGACAAGTTTTATTATAGAGTTTGCTTTGGTGCGATGGGTTAAGGATTGTTCTCGTTTTGGAGTCAAGATTTTCATATTTTCATGGTTCCATGTATTGTGAGGAGTTGTTGATCCTTTTGTGACTTTTATAGAACGCCGTTTGTGATATTCGCTTGATATGATTCTACTGCTAATAAAAAACGCATGAGCTATATTGCCTGGGCTTGGTGCGAAGAGAAAGGAAGATTCAGAAATGAGAAAGATGTTTGCCTTATTTTTGTCATTGGCATTGGTACTTTGTCTGGCTGTCCCCGCCGCGAGTGCGAATGCTGCACCAGACAATCAAAACAGGAAGGATAATCTTCATGTTCAAGTCGTGCTTTTCGATGGATTCGATTTGCTCGACGCCTTGGCACCCTATGAAGTATTTGCCGCTGCGGGTATGTATTCCGGTGACAAAGTGACGGTCGAACTGGTGTCCGCAGAAGGCAAGCGTTCTGTTCCGAGCGGGCTCGGTGGACCCTCTCTGGAAGCGAAATCCAAGCTGGACCCCCATCAACCGGGAATTATTGTGGTGCCTGGTGCTGCTGGCAAGCCGGCGGGAAATACTCCGGATACCATTCCGAACCTTCTTTGGAAGGCGAAGCAAACGTCCTTAACCAGCATGATCAAACAGGCAATGGACGATAAAGAAGTGACGGTAGCAACAGTATGCGGAGGTTCCTTATTGCTTGCGATGGATGGTCTGCTGAAAGACCGGCATGCCGTGACCAATCCGATTGGCATGACTGCGTTAGGTGCCGCGGGCGCGATCCCGGTAGAGGCCAGAGTCGTTGAGGATGGACCACGCCTGGTCAGCGGCGGAGGCGTGACTTCGGGATTGGACGTAGCTTTTTACTTGGTCGAACGCGAGTTGGGGCCGCAGATCGCTAACGCTGTAGAAAACTTATTCCAGTACGAGCAGCGCGGCACGGTATGGAAAGCCGAAGGCACGGCGCCCATCGACTTTTTCAAGAATACAGCTGTAAAATGAGCGAACGCTGTTCTTTTAATTAGGACAAAGATCGTCGTCTGAGCTGAAAATGTAGTTATGAACATAATAAGGCACCTCTAAAATGCCTCATGGGCATGCAAGAGGTGTCTTTTAGTTAACGTATCAGGAACGTTTCGGTCGAGACGAGCCTCATCAGCAGGATAGAGGTAAGTTTGCACCGATGGTCGGTAGTTTTTGTTATTGGGGTTGGTCGCTGCTATGTTAGATCTGCTTCAGCTCGAGGTCGCGAGCAATTTCGGTAATAAGGTGGTCGAACCACGGCTTCCCCTGAGGAACCCATTTCCTGGCCGCTTGGGCATACCATGCGAGATGCAGGAAATGATAGATTTGCATAATGCCGATCGGGACGTAACGAACAGGATCAATACCCAGCGAATGTAATAAAGCAGCAGCATCCAGCGATACCGGCCCCCGAATCGGGCGCTGCCAGTCGAGGACCCGGTACCCGTCGTTCGTCACCAGCACATTTTCCGCTTTGAGGTCTGCATGAACATATCCTGAAGGCGAACGGAGTTCGGTAAGCAATGCCGGGGCTTGACTCCACTCGCGCAGTTTGTTGACCTTGCCGATGTCCACTTCCTTGAAGCTTCCTTCATGAATACATTCGGAAATATCATGAAGAGCAGCCTCAATATATGCGGCCCATCCTTCTTCCGTACTGATGTCGAACATGACAGGCAAATCTCCATGGATCTGTGAGATCATGTCTATCAGATCATTGGCGATGCTGGCTGCCTCCGAATCTTTTAAAGGAATGTCCTTCAGCCGCGGCGCCTGGATTTCTTCCATTAGCATAGCCGTCATATTGTCCTTCGCTTCGATCACGCGAACCGGCACCAGGAGCGGAGATTGGGCACGAGCATAAAATTGGGCTTCCAGCGTCGGCGGAGCCTGAACTTTATAAATGTAGCGGCCTCCCTGTTCCGTAACCGTGCGCTGAACACACGATAATGGCCACTCGTGAATGGTAATCCGTTGTGAGACCGGGCTGCCTAGATATTCTGCTAGTTCTTCGTCGTCGTGAAGCAGCAAATTAAACGATGGATGACGATGCATGCGATTCTCCGCTCCCTTTCGAAATACTCGGCATATTGGTACTAGATATAAATTGGCGAAAAACAATTCGGAATCTTTTTTACTTCGTGATTACGATCGGTTATCCTCTTTGATCCATTCGACCTTTTCCCTTAATGCCACGCTCATGGGACTGAGCAGCAGGCATGACGCTACAGAAAAAAGCCGCTTATTCGGCGGCTTTAATAACCTGGTTCATCTAGAAATACCCCTCGGATCTCTAAGATATGTTTAGAGCGCGTTTAACGCTTCCATGATTGGGGTTCCGCCACTAATCATATCAAAAGCTTTACCGATCGTATGAGGATTTTCCAATGATGCTAGTATTGCCTCAGCCACATCTTCACGGGAAATTCTTCCCCGATCCAGATCAACCGCCGCGGTGACCTTCCCCGTTCCGGGTTCATTGATCAATCCGCCTGGGCGAACAATCGTATAATCCAGGCCGCTCTGCTCGAGCCAAATATCCGCATAGTGCTTCGCGGCGCTGTAGTAAGGCGCACTCTCCATCCAAAGCTCTCGGTGATGGACCCCGATCGCGCTCACCATGATGAAGCGGCGCACCCCGGCTTGTTTGGCAGCCTCCACCGATTTGATTGCACCATCCAAATCAATCATCATCGTTTTATCGGCTCCTGTATGACCGCCCGAGCCTGCAGTAAATACGACTGCATCCGCCCCCTCGGCAGCGCGGGCAATCTCATCGATACTTCCTTCCAGGTCAGCAAGCACCGCTTGCACGCCCTGCTCTTCAAATGCCGCTTTCTGCTCGTCGCTTCGCACCATCGCGATGGCATTGTGCTTGTTGGATTCCTGCAGCTTTCTTACAAGATGCCGGCCAATCTGGCCATTGGCTCCGATAATCAGTACGTTCATAATAAATCCTTCCTTTCTTCTATACTTAGATCAAAGTGTTCCGTATACATAGGCTTAATTATGGATAGATAAGATTGTTTTTAACCCAAGAAATGAATTTCACCGTTTTCTTTTTTCGCCCGAATCACAATTTCCCCCAGACATTGCTCTGATTTCAAGGCCTAGCTTTCCATATTTGATATGGATCAGGGCTATCTTTTGGTATAATCATCCTGAGGTGTTTAACGATGGATGGAAAAAGATTTGTACTGATCATGGTGATTGTTTTAGTGGTGATTGGCGGCTTTTTTATCGCATTTATGCAGCTTTTGAGTTCAATAGGCAAAATCTGATTGGACCTGCAGGTTGATGTGTTTGAACCCGTTCCATCATCGCGGGCTAACTGTACACAAGATCGGCCAGCACTCCCTCTGCAGCTGCCGCTAAGTCCCGTCCACTTAGAAAAATTTGCAGCCCCCGTCTTCCTCCGCTAATGCTGACGACTTCCATGGAGCTCACGGATGTATTCATATACAGCGGATACTTCTTTTTCATGCCCAGTGGAGACACGCCTCCCCGGATATATCCTGTTAAGGATTGAATGTCTTTCACGGGGACCATCTCCACTTTTTTATTGCCGCTTGCAGCGGCCAGACTTTTCAGATTCAGTTCCCGGTCGCCTGGAATACAAGCAGCGATGACCCCTGTCTTATCCCCTTTTAAAATGAGCGTCTTGAACAGCTGGCCGGGCTCCAGTCCTACTTTCTCGGCTACCGTTGCCGCATCCAGCTGATTTTCGTCCCATTCATATTCGTGCAGCGAATACTTGATTTGAAGCGTGTCGAGTATTCGGCAGGCATTCGTCTTGGCTGACAATTTTCTTCACCTTTCCTTTGCAATGACGATTCGTTAAATAACTGGCAGTTGAATAGCTCCGTACTATTCTATCATGGTAACGGACGCCTGGAAAAATTTCATAATCGCTGCCAATAGAAAAACAACCTGAACCATGCTCAGGTTGTTTTCTGTCTTGTCATCGAACCAGCTAGCACGATCGCAATTAAAAAATGCTGTCTGGAACGTAATAAATTTTCTGGGTATTCTGCTTACTGTCGGGATTGGTTACGATATTAAAATAAACGTTCCCGTTTTTGTTTTGTACGCCCTCAATTTCATGTTTTCCCACGTTGGTGATTTTCACCAGGCTCTTATAAGCTCCCGTGTTAGATATCATAGCAATCTGCGGGGTGTTTCCTTCAGCGCCGCCAGACGTATAAATTTCCGTTTTGCCAAGCAGGTCGGCGCCTTGGAAAGAACCGTTCGGTCTCACGATGGCACTGCCCGACTGGGTAAAGCTGGATACACATGCTGCCTTCGCCGCCGCACTATCCAGACGGACCTGCTCGTTGCTATCCAGCAGCTTGTTCAGTTTAACCGTATCATAAACGGACCAGGTGACCTTTCCTTGTTTCGTTTGAACCCGAAAAAAAGTATATGTGCTGTTTCCGCCGCCGTCAACACGGTACGTATCGCCTAGTCTTGTGCCCTTTTTGTTGGCGTAATTCATATACGTGAACCGGTGAAGGTCCGTATAATCCAAGGTCTTGCCGGCCGAATATTGAAGTCTCGCGACCTGGAGCGACCAATAATTGCTTGTTGAAGGATCGGCTTTTGAGCTGAAGTAAAAATAGTTGATCCCTTTGTAGGTATACATATCAAGCGTTTGCCCGTGACCGGCATTGGTGATCTTCATTTCATCCTTGTATGTAGCGGTATTGCCGTTGATAGCCAGTCTTGATAGATAGACCGTCCCTTTGGACCGCTGGGTAACATATACGTATTTCGAAGCAATATAAGCTTTCTGAACCGCCAGTTTATGATGAAGTCCTTTAAGGTTGTATGCCAGTTTCGCCGAAGCGCTGACGGTTTTTCCCGGCGATGCCGCAAAGGCGGTCAGACTCGACATCCCAAAGAGCAGGATGGAAAGAGCAACGAAGCAGAATAATTTAAAATGCTTGTTCCTCGAGATGAATGACTGAAATGAATACATCTTGTTCATACCTCCTTTGAGAGTTGTTAGCATTATGCTAATAGAAATAACTGGCTATGAAAACCGTTTTTCAAAGAATTAGGGCTAAATACTCACATGATTTGCCCATATTTGGGATGAACCCAATTCCTAATGCCGCAAAACAATCCTCCCAATCTATCAAAAAAACGAAAATTTGCAAAAATAATAAAGCGCCATATAGGCGCTTCTCTCGCGTGATCCGGTCAATTCGGTATGCAAAAATTTCTTAATCGAGCTTCATTTGCCGGGCCAAGGTGGAAGGGATCTCCTCTTTGTCCACGATCACGTCAATCACAAAAGGCTTATTGAGCTGCAGTGCCTGTTTAAAAACATCCGTAAATTCGCTAAGCGTCGTGCACCGTGCGCTGTTCGCTCCCATTGAAGCCGCATACGCAGCGGCATCCAAAGGCTGCTTAAAGACCGTTCCGTCGGTTCTTCCGGTAAACTCGCGCATCCCTTTTAATGCCATATCCAGCTGTCCGTTATTGATGACGATAAAAATAACCGGAAGCTGCTCGGCGACGCAGGTCGAGATTTCGGAGCCCAGCATAAATAAACAGCCGTCTCCCGTCAAGCAGATGACGTTCTGGTCCCGGTCGGCAAATTTTGTACCAATCGCCATCCCGATCGCATTGGCCATGGAAGCAAAATAGGAATCGAAGAAAAATGTGACGCCCGGCTTTACATCCAGCCAACGAACCGCATGGTACCCATGTGCGCCATCATCGGCAAAAACCGTGGTTCGCTCAGGAATGATATCCCCTACCGCCTGGCAGACTTCCGCGACCGAAAGGGACTGAAGCTCGGGCAGCGGATCATGATACCGCTCACCAAACCGCACGTCATCACTCACGTTTTCATTCGGATACAGGCGCAGCAGCTCCTCGAGATTCGTTGTAATATCGCCGAACACATGCGTATGCTCAGCCTGGATAATCCCGCCCATAAATTCATAAGAGATGTCGAACTGAATGATCTTTTGCGGGAAATAAGAACGGTCCAAGCCCGCCAGTGCGGTATCGCTCAATCGCGATCCCATCACCAGCATCAGGTCGACGTCCGACTCCAGCAGGTGCTTGGCTTTTTGGTGTCCGCCCAGACCAAATGGACCGTAATATTGTGGATGCATCGAATGGATGCTCCCCTTGCCACCGGGAGTTGTGACGACGGGAATCTGAAACTGCGCGGCGAACCTGGCGAGGGGCTCCTGAGCTCCGGAGAGGACGACCCCCTTTCCTGCCAGAATGACCGGGTTTCGGGCGGCTCGCACCTGATTCACCACATCCGTCAGATTGGTTGCGGCATAGTTTAGACGGCTTGACGGAATATGGATATTCGTCTCGGCTACTGGCGAAATCATCACATCAAACGGGATGCACAGATGTACCGGACCTTTGCGTCCGGTCATGGCTTCGCGAAGCGCATGATTAAGAATCGCCGGGAAGGTATCGGCGCGGGAAACCATGGTGCTGAACAGCGTAACGGGTTTCATAATTTCCGCCAAATCGATGCCGAATAACGAAGAATCCTGGCACTGCGGGATCCCTGTTTCCGCCGCTGACTGATGTCCCGTGATGAAGAGAACGGGTAAGCAGTTCATTTTTGCATGCGCTGCGGCAGTGACCAGATTGGTCCCTCCCGGTCCTGAAGTTCCGACGACCACCCCCAGCCTTTTCCCCGCAAAAGCATAACCTCCGGCTGCAAAACCCGCCCCGCTTTCATGCCTTCCCAGAATAAATTCGATTCCCTGGTTGCCAAATTCCAGAATCACAGGGGCAACGGATTTGCCCGGAATTCCGAAAGCATGCTGAATATCCAGACTGACCAGCGTTTCAACTAAGAGCTCTACGACATTTTTCACACAGGACACTCCTTTAAAATGCCTGACAAAGGTAATCGGATATTGAATTCCGTTCCTGCACCCAATCTGGAATCGACGGTGATCTCTCCGTTATGGTTGTTAATAATGCGGTAGGATACGGATAGACCCAGGCCCGTTCCGTTCTCTTTGGTCGTAAAAAAAGGATTCTGTATTTTTGTGAGGTTTTCAGGACTAATACCGGTGCCATTGTCAGAAATAGTGATGGTTAGATGTTTGTTTTGAATGGTAGATTTTAAGGTTACGGCTTCTTTAGGCTGGGACGCTTCAACGGCATTTTGTAAAATATTGATCAGTACCTGCTTAATTTGCGAAGCATCGGCATACAGAATGTCCTGGTCACCGGTATGGTAATCCCGGATAAACCGGATATCGTGCAGCGCGGCCTGTCCTTCCATAAAATCAAGCACGCTGTCAAGGAACAGATTGATTTCGATCGGCTTGACGATTGGAAAAGAAGGCTTGGACATCGTGACAAAATCTGATACGAGATTTTTGACGCGCACCAGCTCCTCGTGTACAAAACCCAAATAACGGGTCGTGTCCGGGTCCAGCTGCCGCTCACGGATAATTTGCACAAAGCCCATGATGGAGGTTAGAGGGTTGCGGATTTCATGGGCTAAACCGGCGGCCAGCTTGCCGATGGCCGACAGCTTTTCGCTGACGATGATCTGCTGCTCCAGCAAATAACGTTCGGTAATATCCCGCAGCTGCGCATAGGCGCCTTGGATGATCCCATTTTCAAATATCGGAATGATGTCGGCAAGGCAAACCGTGTGTGTCCCGCTGGCGTGAAAATGAACCTCGATTCCCCGCTGCCGCTGGCCGTTAGCGATCGTTTGCAAAAAAAGCGGTCCGAGCTCCGTAATTTGATAGGAGGACTGTCCGACGGAAATATAATCGGGGATGATGTTTAGGGCGACGTGATTGAAATCGACTACAATTCCGGAGCGGTCAGCCAAAAGAATTCCGGTATCCAAATTGTCGACCATGAGATGGTGCAGATCCAGCTGCCGCTGGTTTGTTTTCCTGAGCTTCAGCTCTCTTCCCATAGATTCCGCCATATTCACAAGCATGGCGAGCTGGTAATTGCTGAAATCAACGATGCTTGTCATCAGGGAGATCGTTCCTTCGCGCAACCCATGATTTCCTGGAACCGAAAAAGGGACGCTGTGGCAGGCTGATTCGTGCAGAACAAGATGATAATGATCCGTCCCTACCGTTTGAAACGGAATTTTGTTCTCCAGCGTGATCAGCGTCGCACATATCCCCACCTCTCTCTCAATCAGCAAGCTCCCTTCTTTAATATTCAGCTGTGAAAGTTGTTCTCTAATAATCCGATCACCGAAGGAATCAATTACCAAACCTTTGTCATCCGTGACGAGGAATGAAACCATTTGCCCGTTTAGTAATTGAATCGTGTTCTCTCCAAATCCCTTGGTAACCTCCAGAATATCGGCATATAGCCGCTTCTGTCTCTGTAGATGTTCTTCGGACACGGTTGTCAAGGGTGAGGGAACATCAGTTGGCTGCATTCCATAAGCGATGCAACGTCGTCGAACCTCGGCGAGGTAATTGTTTTCCATGTGGTCGAACCCCCAAATTACGACTGTACTTCCTATATCTTATAGTAAATCTGGCTCAAGGAATATAAATATTTTGGGGATTAGGCAATATTTTCAAAATTTATGTCGAACAAACAAAGAGGCCGTCCCCAGGTCTACGGACCCAGGGACAGCCTCTTCATGGTGCCAAAGATAATCACAAATCATCTAATCATACATGGATTCAAATCACTGATGTCAAATGGCTTCTTCTACCGAAATCGCTCCGACTGAAGAGGAAAGCGTAATGACCGGGCCCCCGCCGTTGAAGTCGGTAGAACCGCTCGATACACCGGAAATGGTTCCGAGTTCGCTCTGAACCTTTAAGGTGCAAGACAAGGAAGTTGCAAGGGCCGCTTGGACTCCGCCTACATCGGTGCCTACCTGAAGGGTGCTGTCCTTCTCCATTTCCTGGATGTCCACACGGACGCTTCCGGCATCCGATTGGATTCTGGATTTTCCTGCAACATGCGCTCCTTCAACGGTTATACGACCAACACTATTTTCAACCTGATACGATCCGTTCAGGTTTTTCATCGTGATGCCGCCGACATCGTTAACAATTTCATAACCGGTGATCTGATCCGGCACGTTGACGACATACTCGATTAACAGCTCGGATTTCCCGAAACGGGACTCTGCCCAATCCCATAAATCTCGTTTGGGATCCCCCTTTGCATGTGTCACGATTTCCATCGTGCCGTTTTTATCCACAATGGAGGTTTCCGCTTGCTCGGCAATATTGCGGTGAGTTTGATCATTTAAAAACCAGATGGTGGTCTCCACGGTGATCTTATTTCCTGTACCCCGTACGAGAGTAATATTCCCTGCTTTATGGTGAATTTGTACCGATAAATCCGCCCCAACTTCCCGTTCGGCAGTAAGCTGAATGCTGTCACCCTTGCTTTTGATGCTTTCTTCGATACCGCTAACTTTATCCATGACCGTTGTTCCGGCAGTCATCGCCGTTTCGTGCGCCCCCTGCTTGAGCTTTTGTGCAGCATCCTCCACGGTTCCGCAGCCTGCGAGCAGCATGACGGCAAGTACGGCGGTCGTCCCTGTGATTATGTTTTTCATTTGTACCCCCAGTTTCTTCCTGTTTGGTTATGTATAATATTAATTATAAGGAAAATCGCATGGAGCACACCTATCATAAGGCCAGTGTAATCACTAGACCTTAGTCGAGGATAACGGAATGGACAAGAAGCCCATCAGCCTGCTGCTGGGTACAGATATGAAAGTCTTCACGACAGAAGAACAGCCCGGATCGCTCCAGGCTGTCGTTCGGTATGCTAATGACCCATTCAGCTTTTAGACGGAAGCTGTTTTTCGCTGTTTTTGCCAAAGCCGGACTCATACACCGTAAAAAAAGAAATGTTCGAAGTTTGCACCTGATGCTCATTCAATTCTACCCATTCCTCGCTCTTCAGCCTGGAAATTACACCGCTGACGTTATCGGATATAATATTGAGTGCTTCTCCGCCGACAAAATGAATCGTAATACTGGTCTCGCTCATCGCTCCCACCTCCCATTCATTTCCTATTGGCATAGTATGGCCCAGGCTGTTACTTCTTATTTACACAAATCAGAAGGAAGGAAATCTGATGGAGGAGCGGCGATTCTGTCGTTTATAAAGTGTTGTCATGACGCGCTTCTATATGATATGAAACTATTTAAACAAGTCAGGATACATTTCCTTGGCCAGGTTTTCCATCCCGTCGATCGTATTGTAGCCATAGCCAAACATATAGTTGTAGTCCACCGCATAGATTTGCTTGTTTTTGATCGCCTTCATGCTCGACAATTTGGGATTTGCATAAAGTGCCTCTTTGAGCTTATCTTGGGTCGTGCCGCCCGTCGTGCTCCAGTCCGGGATGATGAGTACATCAGGGTCTGCCTGAATCAGCATTTCGACGCTGACCTCGCCCGTTTCATTTTTAAAGACGTTGTCCAGTTTGACCATTTTAAACGCGTCATTAAAAAATGTTTCTTGTTGGGCTGCGTATACGCTCACTTCCTTCGGATCGCTCATATGGAGATAGGCGAATGTTTTCTCCGCTTGGATCCCCGCGAGTTTGGAAGCGATGCCTTCCTGCTTCCCTTTCAGCTCCTGGATGAACGACTCGGCCTTATCTTGTACGTTAAAAATTTCACCTAGATGTTCAATATCTTTGTAAATCGAATCATAGGTTCCCCCGGTCACAGACGATTCCAGAACATAGGTTTTGATTCCCATGCCGTTCAAGGTGTCCACTGTACCGCCTCCCCAATCGGCGTTATCGAATAAGCCGCCCCGTCCATAAACCAGGTCAGGATTAGTACCCAGCGTAACCTCTTTGCCGACGTACTCGTCGCTAAGGATATTCAGTTTCTTATATTCCGATTCGACCGCTGGATCCGGTGCCCCGAAATTTGCGCCGACCCCGGCGATTTTGTCGCCAAGTCCAAGGTGGAGCAGCAGTTCTGCTGCCGGCCGGGTATTGGCCATGATGCGTTCGGGAGCCTTATCGAATACCTGCTCTTTTTTCTCCCAGGTCGTTCCGCCTTCCGCCTTCGTGAAATTTTCGATCGTTACCGGATAGTGGCTGGCAGCCTGGGCGGCCGGTTCACTGGTTTTCGCCGCATTTCCGCAGGCGCTGAGCACCAGCATTGCCGCAATCCCGGCAGTCAGCAGCAGATGTTTTTTCACTTGTCTTCCTCCCCTTTTATAGACCATAAGCAAATCCCAACCCGTTCGTAACCGGATTGATATATGTCTTACACTTGATCTGGTACAGCGCTTCAATGTTCTCCGGCGTCAGCACCTCTTCAGGCGTGCCATGCGCATATACCTCGCCATGCTTCATGGCATAGAGATAATCGCAGTAATGAGCGGCCATTTCCAAATCGTGAAGCGCGGCCAGTACCCCGATATCTAACCCCTTTACACAGGTTAAAATTTCGAGCTGGTACCGAATGTCGAGATGATTCGTCGGTTCATCCAAAATCATGAATTTCGGCTGCTGCGCGATCGTTCGCGCCAAAATGACCCTCTGCTTTTCCCCGCCGGACAGCGACAAATAGCTGCGCTCTTTATAATCCAGCAAATTCGTTCTCGCCAAAGCTTCTCCCACAATCGCCATATCTTCCGCTTTGTCGGATTCCAGCAGCTTCTTGTGCGGCGTCCTGCCCAGCATGACCATCTGCTGGACCGTTAAATCAAAATTCATCTCATTGAACTGGCCCACGACACCAAGCCGCTGCGAAACTTTCTTTTCGTTCGTTTTCAGCACATCCAGGTCGTCTAAATAAACGGTCCCTTTCTGCGGAACCAGGCTCTTGTATATGCTTTTCAACAGTGTGGATTTCCCGCATCCGTTTGGACCGATCAGGCCAACGAACTGCCGGTTTTTGACCTGGATCGAAACGTTCTTCACGATATCTTTTTTGCCGATCCGGACTTGCATTTCCTTTGCGGTCAACTCCATGTCTCACCCTCCGAAATTGTAGCCTTTTTTCACGATCATGTAGATAAACAGCGGCGAGCCGATCACCGACGTAATGATCCCGATGGGCAGTTCCACATTATGAATCAGCGTTCTGGATAAAATATCCGACCAGATCAGGAACAATCCGCCCAGCAGCAGCGTTCCTGCCGTCAGCCGCTTATGATCCGCGCCAAAGATCCCCCTGCCGATATGAGGAATGATTAAACCGACAAAACCGATCATGCCCGCATATGCGACCATCGTACCGGTAATAAGCGCTGCGGCGATCATATAAAACTTGCGGTAGGCACTCAAGTTAATACCGAGCGTAATGGCTGACTCGTCCCCGAGCAGCATCGTATTGAGCACACGGTACTGCAATAAGAACAATGCGCAGCCGAGCAGTACAACCGCTGCCATGATTGGCGTTTTATCCCAGCTGGAGGAAGCCAGACTGCCCATGGACCAAAACGTGACGGTCTTGATGCCCTCCGCATTGTTGGCAAAATAAATGACCAGGCTGGAAAAGGAGCTGCACAAGGCACCGATGACGACGCCGGATAATACGAGCTTTACTGATGTCGCTTTGCCTCCGATGCTGGATAACACCAGCACAGCAATCGACGTGACCATGGCCCCGACAAAAGCCCCGAAGGCGACGCCGAACTGGGACAGCAGCGCACCGCTGCCGAATCCGACCAGGATTGCAAAGGTTGCTCCCAAGGATGCGCCAGACGAAATGCCGAGAATATACGGGTCAGCGAGTGGATTTTGCACGACCGCCTGCATGATCGTTCCGCATAAGGAGAGCCCCATACCGATCAAAAGGGCAAATATGACGCGGGGCATCCGGACTTGCAAAATGATGTTGACGTAGGAGTCGCTCTCGACATGGCTTATGGACCCCCATTTGCCGTTGGTCAAGGCATGAACGATGATCTCCCACGCCTGCCTGAAAGGAATATGTACCTGTCCAATCGATACGGAAAAGACAGCGGATAACGCGATTAGAATTATCAAGATCAAAATCACTGCATAATAGCCGCTTCCCAACCTAGTCGTTGTTCCTTCCTTCGTATTCAAGAATTCACCTCCTATCGATGCGTACCGATGTCTGTATGAAATGATAATGATTATCATTATCGAATATATTAAGGCATATTCTTCCGCATGACAATCCCTAGTTGAAAAAAATAAATGGGGTTTTATGTCCTCACAAAATATTAAAGGCCGGGCACTGTATGCCCGACCTTCGTTTTATTACGAATTACAATGATGCATTTTTGATTACCTCAAGCGCCTTCTCCAGGGTTCTGTCCCTTCGTTGATACAGATCTTCTCTCCTCACCGGAACTTCGATATCAGGAACGATGCCAACATTCTCAAATGGGTCCCCGTTTGGAAAATAGGAGCGGATGGCTCCGACCAGCACAACGATATTGCCGTCATCGAAATGCTGAACGAGCGGCTGACCGGTTGAACCGTAAGTCCTCTCTCCGATGATGATTGCTCTTCCGTTGTCAATAAACGGCATGGTAAAGTCTTCGGCTGCAGAACCGGTGAATCGATCCACCAAGATGATGACATTACCTTGGTAGGAGGTTTCGACCGAAGCTTGCGTATAGTCCGGATCAAATACGGAAAACCGATAATCCGTTGTATAGGAGATTTCGGCATTCGGGTGCCGCCGGTATAAAAACTCAGGATGGCGCGCCATCTCTTTCCACCATCGATACGGCCGGTTCATAAGTCTGTGCGTTAACCTTCCCGGCGTGCTCCCGCCGCCGTTTCCTCTCACATCGATGATGATCGATGCGGCGTGTTGATATTCACCGATCAGCTCGAGAGCCTTCTCTTCAAACCTCGAATGGTTAAAGCTTGGAATATGTATATATGCCGTTTTGTCTTGCTGCAGCCATTTTCCTGATGTATCGCCATTGTTGTGACTGTTATAATCTATAGGCTGACGAGTTAACGTAACCGTTCGAGTATTGCCCTGCTCATTCAACAATTCGATATCTGCCTGCTCCTTCATGTAATAATGCGAAAAATACACAGATAGACGGCCAGCCATCATACGCCAATCCGCAATCCTGGCCCATTGGTTCATCTCGTTCAGCCACTCGTTCATCGATTTACCGGCAATGGATACCACCATATCCCCGGGGCGGGTAAGCCCGGTGTCGTCTTCCTTTACAAGCCAAGAGCCATCCGACTCCAGCAGTGATAATGGAAATGCCCCACCATGCGGGAACGGCGCCGCCCTGTCGATATAATTCGAATGAGCGTTACGAAGCTGTCCAAAATACGCCCACATCACCTTTTGAAAATCAGCCCGGTTCTCGGCCGCTGCGGCTTTGTCGAAAAACTCTTTTGCCGCTTCCCCCAATTCATCAGGTGTGATGTTTGCACTCTCCCAGTGCGCAAATGCCTTTTCGGTCATCCGGATCGTTTCCGATAAAATCAACAGCCGCTCCTTTAAAGATAATTCCTGCATCCAGCCATTCACTCTCCCTTTGTTTCAATCCGGCTGCGCGTCAGCAAATAAAACTGCTTGGCGAGAAAGGCCGGTGTGTACGGCATGTCATTGCGCAGCCAGGCCACGATCGTACCAATGAGGGCTGCCGATCCATGCCAGATGGCGATGTCCTTGGGTATGCCTGCTTTGTAACAAAAGGATTCAGCCCCCATCTCCTCGATTCTTGCCGAAATTAACTCGGTCAGCATATTTAACAGCCTTTCACTGAATATGGGCGCCTTCCGCGATCCCAAGATCACCTTGTAAAACTTGTGATGCTCTGCAATATGCTCCAAAAGCCGCAGCATCATGGACCAATCCTCTTCCTCGGTTGCCGGTTTTTCCGGCTCAATGCCCACAGCCTGCTTGAAATCTTCGATCATATCATCGGCCATCTTCTCCAGCATGTCGGGAATATCCCGATAATGCAAATAAAAGGTAACGCGGTTAAGGGTGGCCACGTTCGGCGATCCGGCTGATGGACATTTTCTCGATATCCATCTCCTGCAGCAGATCGATAAAAGCATCCTTGATGAGCTGCCTTGTACGAAGCACCCTGGGGTCGGTCGGCTGTTTGGAAACGTCGGGCATTTTTTTCCTTCCTTT
>Ga0224732_1006_pt1 | contig 21462 bp, 17 predicted proteins | sample IA12soil_GW_FP2_2_FD_161643 | JGI IMG/M metagenome (GOLD analysis project Ga0224732, IMG submission 161643) | Enriched cells from agricultural soil in Iowa, United States - IA12soil_GW_FP2(+) | ecosystem: Environmental > Terrestrial > Soil > Agricultural land | place: USA: Iowa | collected 2017-05-08 | reverse complement strand
AGCAATAGAAAAACATCAATCCTATAGCAATCTGTTATTGAATAAAGTGATTGAAAAAAATCATATTACAGGTCCGGACGTAGGATTGCTTACGGAGCTTACTTATGGCACATTACAAAGGAAATTAACATTAGACTATTATTTAAAACCATTTTTACAAAAAAAAGTAGAACCGTGGGTGTTAAATCTTTTAAGATTGTCACTTTATCAAATGTTATATTTAGACAAGATTCCTGATCGTGCTATTCTTTTTGAATCGGTGGAAATTGCGAAGCGCCGCAGTCATCGAGGAGTTTCAGGGATGGTTAACGGAGTATTAAGGGCAATTCAACGAAAAGGGGTACCATCATTAGATAAAATTAAGGATGCGGTTGAAAAACTGTCTATCGAGACGAGTCATCCCCAATGGCTAGTACAAAGGTGGACAGACCAATTCGGATTTGAGAAAACCAAAAAAATGTGTGAAACTAATTTAATGGCGCCATTACAAACGGCAAGAGTGAATTTAACAAGAACGACACGGGAAGAGGTCATAAAACAATTAGAATCTGAAGGTTTCCTCGTACAAGAAAGCCCTATTTTAGTCGAAGCAATTCAATCTTTAAAAGGAAACTTAGTTCATTCAAATTGTTATCAAAAGGGCCTCATTTCTATTCAAGATGAAAGCTCGATGATAGTAGCTAATGTTATGGAAATTGAACCTAATCAATTAATATTGGACTGCTGTGCAGCTCCCGGCGGAAAAACAACTCATATTGCTGAAAAATTAAATGGAACGGGTAAAGTAATCGCACATGATCTACATGAGCATAAAGTAAAGCTTATAAAAGAAAATGCAGATCGCCTCGGATTACAAAATGTTGAGACTATTGCAATGGACAGTCGAAAAATTGGAGAGCATTATCAAAGTGAAATATTTGACCGAGTACTTGTGGATGCACCTTGTTCCGGTTTAGGTGTTTTAAGAAGGAAACCGGATATAAAATATGTGAAGACAATTCACGATATTCGAGCATTACAAACTATTCAGCACTCCATTTTGACAGAAGCAGCTCAGCTGGTTAAGCCTGGTGGTATCTTGACCTATAGTACTTGTACGGTGGATAAAGAAGAAAATGAAGGAACTGTTCAATATTTTCTAGAGAATTTCCCGGATTTTGAGGCGTATTCACTTCATGTCCCTGCCACTATTCAACCGTTTGTTCAAAATAATTGCTTGCAAATCTTTCCACAAGATTTTGGAAGTGACGGATTCTTCATTGCATGCTTTAAAAAAAGATGATATTTTATCGGAATATAGCACTTTAGTAGGGTGAATCTTAACATTTAGCAGGAAAAATAACTACAAAAGTCGTAAAAGTAACACAAAGTACTACGATTATCAGTATGCGATTACGTGAATTAAAAAGCAATTTGAAGAAACGAGGTGACCGGATAGTGGGATATGTAGTAAAAACAGATACTGGGAAGGTTCGACTTAATAATGAAGACAATGGTGATATGTTAACGAATATATCTGGAGCATATCTTGCAATTGTAGCCGATGGGATGGGCGGACATAATGCAGGGGATGTTGCAAGTGAAATGGCGGTAGATATTTTAAGAGAATACTGGATGAATTCGTTTAAAGACAACGAAATCGATGCAGCTATCGCTGAAAAATGGTTAAGAGAAACTATAATGGATGTCAATACTCGATTGTATGAACATGCGCAGACAGATAGTAATTTGGATGGAATGGGGACAACTTTAGTTGCAGCCATTTGTACGAATGAATTTATTACGATTGCAAATATTGGAGATAGCAGGGGCTACCTTTTAAACGAAAATGGATTTCAGCAGTTAACAGAAGACCATACCCTTGTAAACGAATTGGTTAAGACCGGTCAAATTTCCAAAGAAGATGCACAGCATCACCCAAGGAAAAATTTAATATTAAAAGCGCTTGGTACAGAGTTAACGGTTGAGGTAGATATTAAGACCATCATGATAGATAATGGTGACTGTTTGTTATTATGTTCTGATGGCTTATATGATAAAGTGACAGATTTGGAAATGAAAGATATGTTATGTAAGGATGGCCTGACCATGGAAGAGAAAGCACAAGCTATGATCGATTTAGCAAATGAAAACGGTGGTGAGGATAATATAACAATCCTGCTTCTTGATTTCCCCCTACCTGATGAAAGCAGGTGTCATAAATGCTGATCGGCAGAAGGATTAATGACCGCTATAAAATCAAAGAGATGATTGGCGGCGGGGGAATGGCGAATGTATATTTAGCTCATGATATGATACTTGATCGCGATGTTGCAATTAAAATACTACGTTTAGATTTTGCTAATGAACAGGAATTTATACATCGTTTTCAAAGAGAGGCTCAATCTGCGACAAGTTTAGCACACCCTAATATTGTAAATATATATGATATAGGGGAAGAGGATGATATAAATTATATTGTCATGGAATTTATTGATGGTATGACTTTGAAACAGTACATACAGGAATATTATCCTATCTCAATAGATAAGGCATTAGATATTATGCAGCAGTTAACTTCGGCAATATCACACGCACATCAGCATCATATTATACACCGTGATATTAAACCGCAGAATATTTTAATAGACCATAGCGGAGTTGTAAAAATTACAGATTTCGGCATAGCGATGGCGTTATCTGCTACTGCTATTACACAAACAAACTCTGTCTTAGGAACTGTGCATTATTTGTCTCCTGAGCAAGCAAGAGGCGGTATGGCAACCCGAAAATCTGATATCTATTCACTAGGAATAGTCATGTTTGAATTGCTAACCGGGAGATTACCATTTTCAGGTGAATCTGCTGTATCGATTGCATTAAAACATTTGCAATCAGAAACACCTTCACCACGAAGATGGAATCCATCTATTCCACAAAGTGTAGAAAATATTATCTTAAAAGCTACTGCGAAAGATCCGTTTCATCGCTACAAGAATGTGGAGGAAATGGAAGAAGACATTAGAACTGCCTTAAATCCAGAAAGAATAAACGAACCAAAATTTACTGTACCTGAAGATGATGATGTAACTAAAGTCATTCCAGTTATTACCGATTTGAATTCTGTCCATACTCGAAACGACGATAAAACGATGATTCATGGAAATGGAACTGACTCTCAAAAGAATGATGTGCAGGATAATGCGAGTGATAGTAAGGAAAAAGGAAATAATAAGAAGCAAAAAAGGAAAAAAAGAAAATGGCCTTGGGTTTTAAGCTCGATTATCGTTTTATTACTTGTTTTTGCGGGTTTGGCTTTTGCCTATTTACCAGATATTCTGGGACCCAAAGAAGTAGGGGTTCCGGATGTTACAAATAAATCTATTGAAGATGCTATCTCTATATTAAAGGATAAAGGGTTTGAGATTGGAGATACAATTAAAATACCTAATGAAGAGATTGCAGAGGACCATATCGTTAAAACGGATCCGAAGTCAGGAGAATCCGTTAAGGAAGGTACGACCATTAATATTTATGTGAGCACTGGTAAAGAAAAATACACTCTTTCCGATTATAAAGGGCAACAATACGATTCCGTATTGCAATTGTTAAAAAATGAAGGCTTTAAGGATATTCGTGAGAATGAAGTATACGATGATAGTTACGCAGGAACCATTATTGATCAGGATATATCCCCAGACACTGAGGTAGTTCCAGAAGATACGGTGATTACATTTACTGTAAGCAAAGGTCAACCAAAAATCACTTTAAAAGATTTAACCGATTATAATGAAAAAAGTTTAAAGGATTATGCTGAGGAAACGGGCTTAAATATTGATATGTCACAACAGGATTATTCTGATACTTCACCGGAAGGTAACGTCATTAGTCAGTCTCCAAACGCTGGTACAGAGCTTTTGAAAGGAGATAAAGTCAAAGTGGTTATCTCTAAAGGCCCAAAACCCATTCCGCCGAAAACAGTAGAAAAGGAAATTGATATCCCATACGAACCAACAGAGGAAGGCAAGCCTCAAAAGGTACAAATTTATATAGATGATTTGGATCATACAATGACGACACCAGCTGATACATTTGAAATTACAGAAGATACAAAAAAGGTCTTTGAATTTAGAGTTGAAAAGGGGAAACAAGCATCATATAGGGTTGTACGTGATGGGACTGCAATAGAAGAGGATATAGTTCCATACCCTGGAGATTAATTTGAAAATGGAACATAGGGACAAAATGCGTGCTGCTCCACTTGATTAAAATGGAAAGGAAGATTAATAATACTCTGGTTATCACAATAGAAAAATGGTTAGGAGTGATGCAATGCCGAAGGGAAAAATTATTAAAGCGTTAAGTGGTTTTTATTATGTTCTTGACGAAAAAAAATTAATTCAATGTCGCGGCAGGGGAGTTTTTCGGAAAAATAAAATAACCCCTTTAGTTGGTGATTATGTTGAATATCAAGCGGAAAATGACCGTGAAGGATATATTATGGAAATATTGCCAAGAGAAAACGAGTTAATTCGTCCGCCAATTTCCAATGTGGATCAAGCAATTTTGTTGTTCTCTGCTAAAGAACCGGATTTTAGTACAGCTTTATTAGATCGTTTTTTAGTGTTGGTAGAGGGAAGTGGAATCATTCCTGTCATTTGTGTTACCAAAATGGACCTTTTACAAAATAATGAAATAGATATAATTGAATCCTATGTAAATGATTATAGGAATATTGGATATGAGGTGTTTCTAACATCTTCGAAAATGCATGAAGGCGTAAATATTATCCTTGAAAAATTAAAAGGCAAAACAAGTGTATTTGCCGGCCAGTCAGGTGTAGGGAAATCCTCCCTTTTAAATGCAATTAATCCTGATCTTTCTATAAAAACTGATGATATCTCTACCCATTTAGGGCGTGGGAGACACACCACAAGACATGTGGAATTGATAGAAATTGCAAATGGGGAAGGTCTTGTTGCTGATACACCAGGTTTTAGCTCCTTGGATTTTGATGAGCTTGATGCAGAACAATTAGGAAATTGTTTTCCTGAAATGGAGTCACGGAAATCCGACTGTAAATTTCGAGGATGTCTCCATCTTAATGAACCTAAGTGTGCTGTAAAGATGGCAGTGCAAAAAAAGGAAATACCTGATTATCGTTATCAGCATTATTTACAGTTCTTACAAGAAATTAAAGACAGAAAGCCGAGGTATTAAAATGTTTAAAATTGCTCCATCTATTTTATCCGCTGATTTTTCAAAGTTAGCGAAGGAAATTATTGATGTTGAAAATGGTGGTGCAGATTATATTCATATAGATGTTATGGATGGACATTTTGTTCCAAATATTACAATGGGACCAATAGTTGTTGAAGCGATTCGTCCGATTACAAAACTTCCTCTAGATGTACATTTAATGATTCAAAATCCTGACCAATATATTGAAGCATTTGCGAAAGCTGGTGCTGATTATATATCTGTACATGTAGAAGCTAGTCCGCATCTTCATCGAACCATCCAACATATTAAATCTCTTGGTGTGAAAGCAGGAGTGGTTTTAAATCCAGCAACACCGGTGGATATGATTCAGCACATTATAAATGATGTAGATTTAGTATTATTGATGACCGTGAATCCAGGATTTGGAGGACAGAGCTTTATCCCATCTGTTTTGCCTAAAATTAAAAAAGTAAAGGAAATCGCTGATAAGAACGGTTTAAATATTGAAATAGAAGTCGATGGCGGAGTAAATTCTGAAACGGCAAAATTATGTGTAGATGCAGGGGCGAACGTTTTGGTTGCTGGTTCTGCAATTTATAACCATGAAAATAGAAAAAAAGCTATCGAAGCTCTAAAAAAATTTTAATGATAAGTCAGCTTAAAGGCTGGCTTTTTTCATAATATAAATGGGTGATGAAAATTATGGAAAAAATAATACATATAGTAGCTGGAGGACCTTCCCTCTATATTCCTAATTTAAACGACTACACGGGGGATGGACATATTTGGGTAGGAGTAGATTATGGAGTATATCATTTAATCAAGAACGGGATTAATCCGGATATTGCATTCGGTGATTTTGATTCTGTATCTGAACATGAGTGGAAATTAATCAGGGAGAAATCTGGAAAAATTATGGAGTATATTCCTGAAAAGGATGAAACTGATTTAGAACTTGCGTTACAATGGGCCATAACTGAAAATCCTCAAAAAATAATAATCTTTGGTGCAACTGGTGGACGAGCAGATCACTATTTTGCTAACGCCTTTTTGTTAATTCGCAAGGAATTTTTACATGCTGATTGTCAAATAGAAATATTAGACACCCAAAACAGGATTACTGCTCACTTACCTGGTACATATAAGGTTAAAAAAGTCGATGATTTAAAATATATTTCTTTTCTTCCTTTAACATCTGAAGTGGAGAAAATTACTTTATTAGGATTCAAATATCCTCTTGAAAATAAAAATGTTAAACAAGGAAGTACCCTTTGTATAAGTAATGAACTTCTTGAAGATTCAGGTACTTTTTCTTTTCATTCAGGCATATTATTGATGATAAGAAGTAAAGACATTTAATCCCCGCGCCCGATTTTTTATGGGTATCGTACTTATTGTTTTATTATTGAATATAATAGTACCAAAAACTAGAGAATAGCTAAATTCACAGTTCCTGTTAGGCTAGTTTTGTAGTATTAGAATTAACATAAATACCCCTTGCTGTTTAAGAGGGCTGACTGTGAATCATTGTTTGCGTTCAGATGGATGAGGAGGGAAATAAATGAAATTTTATACGATTAAATTGCCTAGATTTATTGGCGGCATCGTCCGAGCGATGTTAGGTACTTTTAAAAAAGGCTAATTATTAAAACTGACATAATCATTTGTTATTTGCACCCTAATGGGTGCATTTATTTTTAAGATAAAGTGTCAATAAAATGTAAAAACATCCATACTAATGCATGGATGTTTTTACATTTTATTAAACACGTTCTACTTTACCTGATCTTAAAGCTCTTGCGGAAACCCAAACACGTTTAGGCTTACCATCAACTAGAATACGAACTTTTTGAAGATTTGCTCCCCAAGTACGTTTATTAGCATTCATCGCATGAGAACGAGAATTTCCAGAACGAGTCTTACGTCCAGTCACTACACATTTTTTTGGCATATAATTCCCCTCCTTACTACTGAAGTAAACATATCATTTGTTTCATCACTTCAATATTCGTCATTAAAGATACCTTAATAATTTATCATACAACCTGTAATAATGCAACACTTCAACAATACACTTTCAAGGAAAAATTCTTGACAAAAACGAAAAGCGAAAGCGAATGTTCATGAAGAACTATGCTGATTTACTGTCATTAAGAGATATTCGACTTTAAAAAAAGCATATAGTATAGTAAAATGACGTTAGCTTCAATATTTCGTGATATATATGGCTCTGTTCTTATACTTTGTGATTTTGAAAATGAACTCTTTAGGTTACTACTTGTTAAAAAAGTAGGTTAATCTATTTAAGAAAGATGCCCGAAAATAAGTCTGTATTTAAGATTTATAATCATTTACGAATAGCAACAATCAAATCAGAAACAGTTTATATTCAATTAGGGGGAACGAATAATGTCCATTGAAATGAAAACGGTTTATGGTCAAATTGATATTTCAAATGATGTTATTGCTACAATTGCAGGTGGTGCGGCAGTGGATTGTTATGGCATTGTTGGTATGGCCTCGAAAAATCAGATTAAAGATGGCATTACAGACATTTTGCGTAAGGAAAACTTCTCTCGCGGTGTAATTGTTCGCCAGGAAAATGATGAAGTACATATTGACATGTATATAATAGTAAGCTACGGTACAAAAATTTCTGAGATTGCACATAATGTACAATCCAAAGTTAAATATACATTGGATAAAACAGTAGGCTTATCCGTAGAGTCAATAAATATTTATGTTCAAGGAGTTCGGGTTACGAACCCGTAATAAGGGAGGATACTATTTGTGTTAATGACATCATTGGATGGAAAACGTTTTGCTGAAATGGTCATTAGTGGAGCTAATAACTTATCAGCACATGCTGAAATGGTAGATGCTTTGAACGTTTTTCCAGTTCCTGACGGTGATACTGGGACGAATATGAATTTATCTATGACAACTGGCGCAAAAGAAGTTCAAAAAAACGTGCAAGATCATATTGGGCATGTTGCATCTGCACTATCCAAAGGCTTACTTATGGGGGCGCGTGGAAATTCAGGGGTAATCCTGTCTCAGCTATTTCGAGGTTTTGGTAAGTTTATTGAATCTAAGGAATCCATTTCAAGCTTAGAATTTGCTGCTGCTTTAGAAGCTGGTGTAGAATCCGCATATAAAGCGGTTATGAAGCCAGTAGAGGGGACTATATTGACAGTTGCAAAAGACGCTGCAAAACAAGCGGTACAAACCGCAAAAAAGCACAATGATTTTATTCTCATGATGGAAGAAACAGTGAAAGCGGCAAAAGCTTCGTTAAATAGAACACCGGATCTGCTGCCTGTATTAAAGGAAGTTGGAGTTGTTGATAGTGGCGGGCAAGGCTTAGTCTGTGTGTATGAAGGCTTTTTGGCAGAATTAAAAGGTGAACCTGTCAATTCTGTTCCTGCAACACCTTCTATGACAGAATTAGTCAGTACAGAACATCATAAAAGTGTTCAAGGGTTCATGAACACGGAAGATATAAAATTCGGATATTGTACGGAAATAATGGTGAAATTAGAACCGGAAAAACTGCCATTTTCAGAAGAGAAATTCCGTAATGATTTAAGTCGTTTGGGAGATTCTCTCTTAGTTATTTCGGATGATGAACTTGTAAAAGTTCACGTTCACTCGGAAACACCAGGAGAAGTTCTTTCCTATGGACAAAAATATGGAAGTTTAATAAAAATTAAAATAGAAAATATGAGGGAACAACATAGTTCCATCGTTGAGCAAACACATAACACATTAAACGCTTCCCAACAGGAAAAGGAAACACAGGAATTCGGGATTGTAGCGGTTTCGATGGGAGAAGGTATAGCGCAAGTATTTAAAAGCATTGGCGCTTCTTCAGTAATTGAAGGTGGACAAACAATGAATCCTAGTACAGAGGATTTATTAAGGTCCATTAAAGAGACAAATGCAAATAAAGTGTTTATTCTTCCAAATAATAAAAACATTATAATGGCTGCGGAACAGGCTGCTCAGGTTGCAGATTCGGAAGTAATTGTCATTCCTTCCAAGACAGTGCCTCAAGGTATGGCGGCGCTCCTTGCATTTAATCCGTCTTTTACAATGGAGGAAAATAAAACTTCTATGACTCAAGCGTTGCAACATGTAAAGTCTGGCCAAATTACGTATGCAGTTCGTGATACAAGTATTGATGGGAAAACGATTAATAAAAATGACTTTATGGGAATATTCGAAGGTAAAATTGTCGAAATCAATCAGGACCAGTTCATGGCTGCAAAAGGTCTACTAGAGCAAATGCTAGATGAGGAAGCCGAAATTCTTACCGTCTTATATGGAGAGGATGTGCAGGAAAAGCAGCTTAACCAGCTTATTGCATATATCCACGAAAATTATCAAGACTTAGAAGTGGAAGTCCATAATGGAAAACAACCAATATATTCATATATCTTTGCAGTCGAGTAAGTGGTTAAATAGAAGTATATCGTTTATACAATCCTTGCATAAGATAAAGGAGAAATATGTCTTCCTATAGAGGGGAGTAGTCTAAAGATGAAGTATAAAAGTGTTTTTGATATAATAGGGCCTGTAATGATTGGGCCATCAAGTTCTCATACTGCGGGTGCTGCCAGAATAGGCAGAGTTGCTCGGACAATATTTGGAAAGGAGCCAAAGTGGGTTAAAATTTATTTTTACGGCTCCTTTGCAAAAACCTATAAAGGCCATGGAACGGACGTAGCAATCGTTGGGGGACTTTTGGATTTTGATACATTCGATGAACGGATTATTTCTGCAATGGAGATTGCAAAAGAAAGAGAAATGTTGGTAGAATTTATCGAATCCGATGAAGTGCCTGACCATCCCAATACAGCTAAAATTATCATTGGTGATGATACTAGTGAATTAGAGCTTGTTGGCATTTCAATAGGCGGCGGAAAAATTGAAATTACAGAACTTAATGGTTTTGAACTAAAATTGTCTGGTCATCATCCCGCTATAATAGTTGTACACAATGATCGTTTTGGTGCAATTGCAGCTGTTGCTAACATACTATCGAAATATGAAATTAATATTGGTCATATGGATGTTTCTCGTAAAGAAAAAGGGAAAATGGCTTTAATGACAATAGAAGTCGATCAAAATATTGGTCAAGATATTATAGATGAAATACAGGCGTTGCCAATTGTTACACAAGTAGCAAGAATTGTAGAGTAGGCTGTTAGTTTAATAGAAGTAAATTTGTGGTAGCGTTTTCAATACAACTGGAAAGGGGGTTCTGCCATGTTTCGAAATGTTGCAGAATTAGTTCAAATAGCTGAATCCCAAAATAAAAAAATATCGGAAATTATGATTGAACAAGAAATGCAAGTATCGGGAAGAACCCGTGAAGAGATATTTAACCAAATGGAAAAAAGCTTACAAGTTATGGAAGAAGCGGTAGAGCGCGGAATACGTGGAGTTACGTCACATTCCGGCTTAACAGGTGGAGATGCTGTTTTACTTCAAAAATATATTGAAAAAGGAAATTTTTTATCTGGGGAAACAATTCTTGATGCGGTGAGCAAAGCGGTTGCGACAAATGAAGTAAATGCTGCAATGGGAACTATTTGCGCTACTCCGACTGCAGGTTCTGCTGGAGTTGTACCAGGTACATTATTTGCTGTTAAAAATAAGCTTAATCCAACTAGAGAGGAAATGGTCCATTTCTTATTTACGTCTGGCGCTTTTGGCTTTGTTGTAGCAAACAACGCATTCATCTCCGGCGCTGCTGGTGGGTGTCAGGCAGAGGTAGGATCTGCTGCTGGAATGGCAGCAGCTGCTATTGTAGAAATGGCAGGAGGATCTCCTTCTCAATGTGCACATGCCATGGCGATAACATTAAAGAATATGTTAGGACTTGTATGTGATCCTGTTGCTGGTCTAGTTGAGGTGCCGTGTATTAAACGTAATGCAATGGGTGCAGCTAACGCCATGGTAGCTGCAGATATGGCGTTAGCTGGTGTTACAAGTAGAATACCTTGTGATGAAGTAATTGACGCGATGTTCAAGATAGGTCAAAGAATGCCTACAGCTTTAAAGGAAACAGCTGAGGGAGGATTAGCGGATACACCAACGGGTCGAAGATTAGAAGCTAAGATTTTTGGGATGCCGCTGAAATCTGATGAGTAAATCATTGCAGGATTCTGTATCTGTTATAAAAGGAATAGGAGAGGAAGTAGCAAGTAACTTAGCGGTAATGGGAATATTTACTGTTAAGGATTTACTAGAGCATTTCCCTTATCGGTATGAGGACTATCGTTTAAGAGATCTACAAGAGGTTAAACACGAGGAAAGAATAACGGTAGAAGGGAAGGTTCATAGTGAGCCTTCTCTTATCTTTTATAATCGAAAACGTTCCAGATTAACCGTTCATTTATTGGTGGGCAGATATCTCATAAAGGTTATCTTTTTTAATCAGGCATATTTAAAAAAGAAAATAAATGTTCAAGATACCATTACAGTTACGGGAAAATGGGACCAGCATCGACAAACAATTACGGCACAAGAATTGAAAATAGGTCCATACCAATTACCAACTGAATTTGAACCTGTATATTCGGTCCGGGGGAAATTGTCTGTAAAACAACTAAGAAAATATATAAAGCAGGCTTACCAAGCATATAGTAGTGAAATAGAAGAAAATATCCCAGCCTCACTCAGATTAAAATATAAACTGCTGGATAGGAAGGATGCTATCTTTTCTTTACACTTTCCAAAATCACAGGCTGATGTAAAGCAGGCACGAAGAAGGATTGTCTATGAAGAATTTTTATTTTTTCAGTTAAAAATGCAAGCATTGCGAAAGTTTGAAAGAGAGAATTCAGGCGGAATTTCTCATAATTATGATTTAATGAAGCTAAAAGAATTTATATCCTCTTTGCCATTTTCGTTAACAAATGCTCAAAAAAGAGTAGTAAATGAAATTTGTGCAGATTTAAAGTCACCTATTAGAATGAATAGGTTGCTTCAGGGGGATGTCGGTTCAGGAAAAACAGCTGTTGCTGCTATTGCCCTCTATGCCAGTGTTACGGCTGGATACCAAGGCGCGTTAATGGTACCAACAGAAATATTGGCAGAACAGCATGCGGACTCTTTATTTCAATTACTTCAGCCTATGGGCATTAATATTGCATTATTAACCAGCTCTGTGAAAGGAAAGAAAAGAAATGAACTTTTAGAAAGGCTAAAAAACGGTGAAATTGATATTCTAATTGGTACACATGCACTTATACAGCATGATGTCTCTTTCCGTAAACTAGGTCTTGTAGTTACAGATGAACAACATCGTTTTGGTGTGGAACAACGAAAAATTTTAAGGGAAAAAGGGGAAACACCAGACGTTCTTTTCATGACGGCAACACCTATACCGAGAACTTTAGCCATTACTGCTTTTGGAGAGATGGATGTTTCAATCATTGATGAAATGCCAGCAGGAAGAAAAACAATTGAAACCTATTGGGTGAAACATGAAGTTTTAGAGCGTGTACTTGGGTTTGTCGATAAGGAATTATCACTAGGTAGACAAGCTTATATTATTTGCCCCTTGATTGAAGAATCAGATAAATTAGATGTCCAAAACGCAATTGATGTATATGATATGCTTTCGAATTACTACGGGAATCGCTATCGAGTAGGACTTATGCATGGGAGACTTCCTTCCAAGGAAAAGGATGAAGTAATGAATCTATTTAGTGAAAATGAGATTCAAATTCTTGTTTCCACAACGGTAGTCGAGGTTGGAGTAAATGTACCGAATGCAACTATAATGGTGATATATGATGCAGAACGCTTTGGATTATCGCAGCTCCATCAACTTCGAGGTCGTGTTGGCAGAGGAAGTGACCAATCTTATTGCATTTTGCTGGCAGATCCGAAAACAGAAATAGGGAAAGAAAGAATGAAAATCATGACCGAAACCAATGATGGTTTTGTATTAAGTGAAAAGGATCTGGAATTAAGAGGGCCAGGTGATTTCTTTGGAAAAAAACAAAGTGGGTTACCGGAATTTAAAGTTGCAGATATGGTTCACGACTATCGAACCTTAGAAACAGCAAGAAAAGATGCCATGGACATAATTCATCTTGAAGATTTTTGGACGAATCCAGAATATCAAAGTTTAAAGACATTTTTAGAACATTCGGGAATAATGGATGGAGAAAAACTAGATTAAGAGGAAGGGAGTAGAAGGTGATTCTTGCAATCTTCTCTCCCTTTTTATATACTACTATTAGTACCAAGTCCTAATATCGTGTGGTGTTATAAATGAGATTGGCAAAAAAAGAGAGACAAAAACAGCTGTTGATCACAATAAAAGAAAATCCATTCATTACAGATGAAGAACTTTCGGAAAAATTCAGTGTGAGTGTGCAAACTATTCGTTTGGATCGCCTAGAATTATCAATACCGGAGCTTAGGGAAAGAATAAAAAACGTCGCCGAAAAACAATTCGGAGATGAAGTAAAGGCTCTTCCTATAGATGAAGTGATTGGCGAAATTATCGATATTGAATTGGATAAAAGTGCAATTTCTATATTTGATGTTCGAAAGGAACATGTGTTTAAACGAAATTCGATTGCACGTGGACATCATCTTTTTGCTCAGGCTAATTCTTTAGCTGTGGCAGTCATTAACGATGAGTTAGCCTTAACAAGTAAGGCAAATATTCATTTTACTCACTCTGTAAAAGAGGGGGAGAGAGTCATAGCTAAAGCAAAAGTTCGAGAAGAAAAAGGCAGTGACAGAACCATTGTTGAAGTGAAGAGTTTTGTAGGAAATAGGCTTGTATTTACAGGTGATTTTGAAATGTATCGAAATAGTTTAAATGAAGATTCGCCAATGAAATCGAATGAAAAAGGATGAATGTAAGATGAAAATCGCAATAGATGCTATGGGTGGAGACCATGCCCCAAAGGAGATTGTTTTGGGTATTAATAGAGCAATTGAGGAATTTAGAGATATTGAAATTCTTCTATATGGGGATGAATCTCAAATTAAGCAATATTTACAGCCAAATTCGAGAGTGCAAGTTATACATACAGATGAAGTAATATCAGGTTCAGATGAACCAGTTAAGGCAGTAAGAAGAAAAAAGAATGCGTCCATGGTATTAATGGCACAGGCTGTAGCAAACGGAGAAGCAGATGCCTGTATATCTGCAGGAAATACCGGTGCTTTAATGGCTTCTGGTCTTTTTATTGTTGGAAGAATTGAAGGGATTGATCGCCCTGCACTTGCCCCAACTCTTCCCACTATAGATGGAAAAGGTTTTGTTATGCTAGATCTCGGTGCAAATGCCGAAGCGAAACCAGAGCATCTTGTTCAGTATGCCATAATGGGGTCTATTTACGCTAATAAGGTACGTGGAATTCAAAATCCTAGAGTGGGGCTACTCAATATTGGAACGGAAGAAAAAAAGGGCAATGAACTAACAAAAAAAGCATTTGAATTATTGAAACAAGCGGATTTGAATTTTGTAGGAAATGTCGAATCGCGTGATTTACTGAATGGTCCTGCAGATGTTGTAGTGACAGATGGGTTTACAGGAAATATGGTTTTAAAATCAATCGAGGGTACAGCTTCATCTGTCTTTTCACTATTAAAAAAGACTTTAACAAGTAGCTTCAAAAGTAAAATCGCAGCCCTTTTAGTAAAGTCAGATTTACTTCAACTTAAAAATATGATGGATTACTCTGAGTATGGCGGAGCAGGATTATTTGGAATAAAAGCCCCTGTCATTAAGGCACATGGTTCGTCAAATGCAAATGCATTATATAACGCAGTTCGGCAAACTCGAGAAATGGTGCTTCATGACGTTACAACCACGATTAAAAATGCTATTAACTAGAAATTAAAGGAGAGTTCAAGATGAATAAAATTGCTTTTGTATTTCCAGGTCAAGGTTCACAAGCAGTAGGGATGGGGAAATCTGTTGCAGAAGAAGATTCCAACGCAAAAAAAATATTTGAACAAGCGGATAGTCGGTTAGGATATTCTCTTTCAGATATAATTTTTAATGGTCCAATTGAAACATTGACACAAACAACTAACGCACAGCCAGCATTATTAACAACAAGTATTGCGATTATGCAATGTTTGCAGACTTCTGGAATAAAACCTGACTATACTGCAGGACATAGTCTAGGGGAGTATACAGCATTAGTAGCTGCTGGCGCAATTTCATTTGAAGATGCTGTGTATGCTGTACATAAGCGAGGAGAGTATATGGAAGAAGCAGTTCCCAACGGGGAAGGAACGATGGCTGCTGTCTTAGGGTTGGATCGTCAAATATTAAAAGAGGTGACCGATGAGGTAACAGCGAACGGTAACTCTGTACAGTTAGCCAACCTTAATTGCCCTGGGCAAATCGTCATTTCAGGAACGGTTAAAGGTGTTGAAGAAGCATCAGCGCTTGCTAAGGAAAGAGGTGCTAAGCGTGCACTGCCTTTGCAAGTTAGCGGTCCTTTTCATTCTCAGCTCATGAAGCCTGCAGCTGAAAAATTTACTCGAATTTTAAATGAAATCAATATTGTTGATGCACAGATTCCGGTAATTGCTAATGTGACAGCTGAACCAATGACAGATGCCAATGAAATTAAAGAGAAACTTATTGAACAATTATATTCGCCTGTACAATGGGAAGATTCAGTAAGAAAAATGATAGATCTTAGTGTTGATACTTTTATCGAAATCGGATCAGGAAAAGTATTATCTGGTTTAATTAAAAAGATTAACAAGGAAGTTAAAATTTACTCCATCCAAGATATGGAAAGTTGTGCGCAGGTAGTGCAAGAACTGAAAGCTTAATATTTGATGTTCGTATAAAAGGAGGAAAACTGGATGAAATTAGAAGGGAAAGTAGCACTAGTTACGGGAGCTTCGCGCGGTATTGGCCGCGAAATTGCACTAGAGTTTGCAAGGCAAGGGGCAGATGTTGTCGTTAATTATGCAGGTAGTGAAGCAAAAGCAAAGGAAGTTGCAGAAGAAATACAAGCAATGGGGCGTAGTGCCATTGTCTATCAATGTAATGTAGCGAATAGTGAAGAAGTTCAAAATATGGTAAAACATACAATTGGACATTTTGGTAAGTTGGATATACTTGTAAATAACGCTGGGATAACCCGAGATAATTTGCTGATGCGAATGAAAGATGATGAGTGGGACGATGTTATTAATACAAATTTAAGGAGTGTGTTTTTAACAACTAAGGCTGTTACACGTCAAATGATGAAACAGCGATCAGGGAAAATTATTAATGTTGCCTCCATCGTTGCAATAAGTGGAAATCCTGGTCAAGCTAATTATGTTGCAGCTAAATCCGGCGTAATCGGATTAACCAAAACAACTGCCAAAGAACTCGCTTCAAGAGGGATTACTACAAATGCTATTGCACCAGGCTTTATTACAACCGATATGACAGATAAGTTACCTGAGGATTTAAAAGCGGAAATGCTCAAACAAATCCCTCTAGCTCGTCTAGGTCAACCACAGGAAGTTGCTAAAGTAGCGCTGTTTCTTGCTTCCGAGGACTCAAATTACGTGACTGGTCAAACAATCCATGTTGATGGCGGTATGGTAATGTAATAAATACCCTAATTGATACAAATAGTTTTGTATAGAATTGCCTAAATACCGATAATTTAAAAAATGGAAGTTTCACTTTATTATTAGGACAAAATCCTCTATAATGTCTTGAGGGGAGGTGAACCAAATGTCAGATGTTTTAGAACGTGTTACGAAAATTATCGTAGATCGTCTTGGTGTTGAAGAGTCACAAGTGAAACCTGAAGCTTCTTTCAAGGATGATCTTGGAGCAGATTCCCTAGATGTTGTTGAACTTGTTATGGAACTTGAAGATGAGTTTGATATGGAAATTTCTGACGATGATGCTGAAAAGATTGCAACAGTTGGAGACGCTGTTAAATACATAGAAAGTCAGCAATAATCGTTCACTAATTACAATGTCCCGTTTATTTTAAACGGGACATTTCTGTTAGAAAACGAAAAAATACAGTGAATGATTCAACGCAAAATATCTCATAATGTGAATTGGAAAGTTCCACTTGTTTGTAAACATAATTAACTGTACCGCGAAATCAAATAGCGCCTCTAATCATGAAAAATGTTTGGGGGCGGCATTTGCTTATCGGGATACAAAGAGGAAAGGCTCCGACGCCTGTCTGCTAGCTACTAGGTGCTGGAGCCAAAGAATAAAAAAATATTTGGGCTCCTTTGCGCTTGCCTGCATTTTTTTATAAACTTTATATGTAAATTGAAATTTTACTTTAAATTAAGGTGGAGAACGTAATGCGTAAAATAAATAGAGAGAAAGAAAAAATTGCAGCGACACTTGTAATGGAAAAATTCAAGCAATTCCAAGAAAGAATTAATATCCATTTTTCAAATACAAAGTTATTAATGCAAGCCTTTACACATTCTTCCTATGTGAATGAACACAGAAAAAAAACTCATCAAGATAATGAACGGTTGGAATTTTTAGGTGATGCTGTTTTAGAGTTAACCGTATCACAGTATCTTTATAAGCAATATCCGACAATAAGTGAGGGGAAATTGACAAAATTACGGGCGGCTATAGTTTGTGAACCTTCGCTTGTTACATTTGCCAATGAATTGAGTTTTGGTGAATATATTTTGCTTGGAAAAGGAGAAGAAATGACAGGAGGTCGTACTCGTCCTGCACTTCTGGCAGATGTGTTTGAAGCATTTATTGGGGCACTGTATCTAGACCAAGGACTTGAACCCGTTATTCATTTTCTCGAGAAGGTGGTCTTTCCGAAAGTGAATGAAGGCGCCTTTTCTCATGTAATGGATTTTAAAAGCCAATTGCAAGAATTTGTTCAAAAAGACTCGTCAGGTGTACTTGAATACACTGTACTAGATGAGCGAGGGCCAGCACATAATCGAGAGTTTGTTTCAAGAGTTTCTTTAAATAACATGGAGCTGGGGATTGGTGTAGGGCGTTCCAAAAAAGAAGCTGAACAGCATGCAGCTCAAATTGCACTCAGTACATTAAATAAAAAGCTTTAGATATTAATAAGAATAAGCAATCTTAGGGAGGGAGAACCTATTGTTCCTCAAACGTTTAGATATAGTCGGTTTTAAATCGTTTGCCGAAAGAATTTCTGTTGATTTTGTAACAGGTGTGACAGCAGTTGTTGGACCAAATGGGAGTGGGAAAAGTAATATTATTGATGCTGTCAGGTGGGTATTAGGGGAGCAATCAGCAAAATCTCTTCGTGGAGGGAAGATGGAGGATGTCATCTTTGCAGGGAGCGATACTAGAAAATCTTTAAATTTCGCAGAGGTTTCGCTTACATTGGATAATGAAGATTATCAGTTACCGTTAGATTATAACGAAGTAAGTGTTACTAGAAGGGTGTATCGCTCAGGTGATAGTGAATTCTATATAAATAAACAAAGCTGTCGTTTAAAGGATATAGTTGATTTATTTATGGATTCCGGTTTGGGAAGAGAGGCATTCTCTATCATCAGCCAGGGGAAAGTAGAGGAAATATTAAATAGTAAACCGGAAGAACGCCGTACCATTTTCGAAGAGGCAGCTGGTGTTTTGAAATATAAAACCCGTAAGAAAAAGGCTGAAGCAAAGCTGAACGAGACACAAGAAAATTTGAATAGGGTGAATGATATCCTTCATGAGCTTGAAAATCAGGTAGAACCATTAAAAATTCAAGCCTCGTTAGCAAGGGATTATTTAGACAAGAAAGAAGAATTGAAGAACGTTGAAGTGGGGCTGACCGTAAAGGAAATTGAAGCTTTAAACACAAACTGGGAGCAGTTACATAAACAGCTGGAACTGCATCAAGATCAGGAAATGGCTATGTCAGCAAAGCTGCAAAAAGAGGAAGCCAACCTAACAGAAATGCGGGATCAGCTATCTGCTTTAGATGAATCGATTAGTGATTTGCAAAATGTTTTAGTTTCTGCAACAGAGGAATTGGAAAAATTAGAAGGCCGTAAAGAGGTACTGAAAGAAAGAAAGAAAAATGCTAACCATAATAAAGATCAGTTGCAAAAAAATATAGAGGAAGCAACAGATAAAATAAAAAAATTAGAAGAACAAAAAGCAATTCTGAAAGAAGAATATGACAAAAATGTAGCGGAGGCTTCCCTTTTAAAAACAAGATTGAAGGAAAAAAATGCTTTATTGAACCAATTTAATATTAATTTGGATGAAGTAATCGAATCATTAAAAGGCGATTATATTGAATTGTTAAATGAACAAGCCTCTGGGAAAAACGAATTAAATCTTTTAAGACAACAGTTACAGGTCCATTCTTCTAAAAAGAGTAAATTAGATGAAGATAATAAAAAATATATAGAACAGCGAAAAATTATTTTAGAGGAAAAGCAGAAGGTAGTAAACCAGCTCGACGGAGCAGCTAAGAAATTAGAGGAACATATACACAAATATCGAGATAAACAACAAAAGCTGGAAAATCTTAAAAGTCAATATCAAAAGCAAGAATCCACACTTTATCAGGCATATCAATTCTTGCAAAAAGCGAAATCAAGAAAAGAAACACTGGAAGAAATGGAAGAGGATTATACTGGCTTTTTCCAAGGTGTAAGAGAAGTACTCAAAGCAAAGAATACCATTCTTAACGGAATTGAGGGGGCTGTTGCAGAATTAATTCAAGTCCCTAAAGGCTATGAGGCTGCAATTGACACAGCATTGGGAGGAGCAATGCAGCATATTGTCGTTTTAACTGAAGAGAATGGCCGCGATGCAATTCAATATTTGAAGAAAAATCGATATGGACGTGCTACTTTCTTACCGTTGAATGTAATAAAAGGAAAATCGATTCCGTCTGTACAAATGGAAATGATTAGCCATGATCCTGCATTTGTGGGAGTTGCTGCTGACCTCATTCATATAGATTCAAAATATCAATCTATCATTTCTAATCTGCTTGGGAATGTGGTAATAACAAAGGATTTACAGGGTGCCAATCGTATTGCAAAACTCCTTCAATATCGCTATCGTCTTGTCACGTTAGATGGCGATGTTGTTAATCCAGGAGGGTCCATGACAGGAGGTACGGCTAAGCATACTAGTAATTCCTTAATTTCTCGCAAAGGAGAATTGGAGGAGTTAAAAGAGAAGCTTCTCACAATGGAAGAAAAAACGCTGCATCTTGAAAATCTTGTTAAAACCATTAAACAAGATGTCTCCAACGAAGAACAAGCACTCGAAGAAATGAGAGAGCACGGCGAACAGCTTCGCTTTATGGAGCAAGAATGGAAAGCGGAGCTAAGACAAATTGAATTAGCAGAAAAAAATATGAATGAACGGCTCATGATGTATGATATGGAGAAGGAAGAGTCATTAACAACTTCTGAGGCTGTCGAGACAAGAGTCCGCGAGTTGGAAGCTCAATTAAAACATATTGCTGATAAAATAACAGAATTAGAAAAAGAAATAGAGGATTTAACTAAGAAAAAAAATCAAGATATTTTATCTAAGGATGAAATCTTAAATGAAATTAGTGATTTAAAAGCAAAGCTTGCAGTAAAGAATGAACAGCTCGTATCGAGTCGGGACAATCTTGAACGTGTGCAATCGGAATATGATGATACTTATAAAAAATATAGTCAATACACCGAAGAGTTGAACTGGTTTGAAAATGAAATGTCCAATAGTCATAGTGGTGAAGAGGAACTTTCTGTTGCGGCGGAAAAGAAGCGGATGGACAAGCTCGCAACAACTAACTTGATCTCGATGAGAAGAGAAGAGAGAATTCAGTTGCAAACTAAGCTAGAGGATATGGAATTGAATTTAAAAGAATTAAAGAGACAGCATAAAGGGATTGTCGAAATTTTAAAAGATGAAGAAGTTAAAATTAATCGTTTGGATGTTGAATTGGAAAATCGACTAACACGTCTTCGGGAGGAATATTTATTAAGCTTTGAAGCGGCAAAACAAGAATTCCCTCTCGAAATTACATTAGAGGATGCGAGGAAAAAGGTTAAACTCATAAAACTTGCAATCGATGAGCTTGGAACGGTTAATATTGGCGCAATCGAGGAATATGAAAGAGTTTCAGAACGCTATGAATTCCTGAAGGTTCAGCAAACCGATCTGTTAGAAGCAAAAGAAACATTATTTCAAGTAATAGATGAAATGGACGATGAGATGAAACGGCGATTTGAAGAAACATTCACGGCAATTCGTCTGCATTTCGAGCCAACTTT
>Ga0224732_1005_pt1 | contig 22615 bp, 22 predicted proteins | sample IA12soil_GW_FP2_2_FD_161643 | JGI IMG/M metagenome (GOLD analysis project Ga0224732, IMG submission 161643) | Enriched cells from agricultural soil in Iowa, United States - IA12soil_GW_FP2(+) | ecosystem: Environmental > Terrestrial > Soil > Agricultural land | place: USA: Iowa | collected 2017-05-08 | reverse complement strand
GCATAAACCGGGGCATATAGCCGATCCAGTCGTCAGGCGAAGCAAACGACGAAAAGGCAGCGTATAGAAAAACAAACGCGAGTGCAATCCGGAGGATAAAAGAGACGTTCGAACCTTTTACAAACAGTGCCATAGTGTCCTACTGAATGGTAATAGACGCTTTATCACCCGGGTTTAGGTGGTTATGAAACCCGAATGTGCCTTTAGTAGTAACAGTAAACGTCGCGGTTTGGCCGGGTGCCACCGTTCCAACGTTCAGCTCGGTGTCGTCCGTATGAACGGGGTGCGGGTCGGAGTCGAACTGCAAGTCGCCCGACGACGTGTTCTTTATAGCAACCGTATCGCCGGCTTTGACCGTTGTGAGGCTCGGGCTAAAGCCGCTATCCGAGTAGGTAATGGTGGCTGTAGCTTGGCTGCTGGATTCGGCTGCCGGTTTATTGGAGGGCGCCCCGGCATTTTGCGAAATAACGTAGGCGGTTGCAGCACTGCCAATGACGACAAGCGCAATTACGACGGCGATAATGATCATCTTTTTGTTCATTGCATCGGCTCCTTTTGCAAAATATTATGCGTTACGTGCAGTTTTCTTTGCGGGGTGAGTAGCGCGCTCGTACGATGGTTTTGCGGTTTTATTAAACAGTTCGCGCACAACCATGCCGCTTCCAAATAGCATAACGGCAATCATGGTAACGATATTGATGATTGGTATAAGCATGAGGATCGAAATGATCAGCACGCCTGCCAGCATAGCGACAAACGGGTGTTGTGGGGTGTTCATGAAAACCAAGCGGCCGGTGTAGTAGCTGGCAAATACGCCGCTGAGCAGAAGGACAACAACCCATCCCAGAAGCAGGACGATTCCCAGGAGGGCGCCGACGACCGTCACAAAGCTGAGCAGAATGAGAATAGGAACTCCGACACAGGCAGCAAACCCAATCAGGATGGTTGTGCCAGGTTTAGTCAGCGCCAGGTCAGTGAGGACCTTTAACTTGCGGGGGAATACTGCCAAAAGGGCAAAGGCGAGGGTAAGTGACATAAAGAAAGAGAGAATGATGCCAGGAACAGGGTTGGTTTGGCGTTCGCTTCTTTTTTGCTCAGGCGGATCCTTGCGGGTTGTTTTGCCGGTGACATGTGATCCGTCAGCTGCCTGAAGTTGGTTGTGGCTGTAGTAGGTGACGCTTCCTGAAACGGCAGCGCCAGTATCGAGTCGCAGGTTATCGGTTGCTGCCTGAACATCGCGCCCGATCATGCTGTTAACGGTAACGGACGAGCCGGCGAGATCCGCATCGCGTTCAACCGTGCCATTGATAATAGTGGAGTTTCCCGCCGCCTGAAGATCGGCTACCTTGCTTCCCGATTCGGTTTTTACCATATTACCGGCCAGGCTGGCGTTGTGGTTTACCTTAGCAGAAAGAGTGACGACTTGGCCGGCGGCGCGTACGTCGCCCATAACCGTACCCCCGATATCAACGTTCATACCCGCACAAAGGACATCACCTTCAACCAGGGCATTAATAGTAATATTTTGGCCGGCACAGAAGAGATCGCCCTTAATGGTGCCATTTATCTCTACGTTATTGCCGGCAACAAATACCGTATGGTCAACGACTTCGCCTTTTTTAATAACGACGTTGTCGCCGCCATGAAAGCTCCCCGCTTGCACCGCGTTTGTAAAAACAAACAGCGGCACGGCAAGCAGTGCTAGCGCAAATAGAATAATTTTAATTTTTTTCATATAACCCTCCCTAACCTCAAAGTATAGCTTCAGTATAGCGCGCGGGCAGATATTGTGACAGCGTTTTTGCCTCGAAGTGCTAAAATAAAAGTATGAAACAGACGGTCGTTAATGGGGTGAGAAAACTGTTGCCGCAACCAGTGGTGCATGGAATCGAAGAGGTATATCGTAAAGGCCGCGTACAAATTATCAGTGCTAAGTACGGTAATCCGGCGCGTAGTTTGCGGGTTATTGCCGTTACGGGCACCAACGGTAAAACGACGACCGTTAACTTTATCAACGAGATACTAAAAGAATCAGGCCTAAAGACGGCCATGTTCAGTACTGCGGTTATAGAAGTTGCCGGAAACCGCAAGCTAAACGATCTTAACGCCACGGTTGCAACAACGCAGCGGATGCAGGAGTTTTTTCGCGATGCTAAAAAGGCAAAAGTTGATTTTGTCGTTCTTGAAGTAACGAGCCACTCGCTTGAGCAGCACAAGCTTGCCACGGTGCCTGTTGAGGTTGCGGTTATGACCAATCTCACGCAGGATCACCTTGATTACCACAAGACCATGGAGCGGTATGCGGCGGCAAAAGGCAAGTTGTTTGCCGGACGGCCTAAGTTTATCGTTTTAAACCGCGACGATGAATGGTTTGATTTTTTCAACCAGTTCCAGGCGGGAATGCAAAAAATAACGTACGGCGAGCACGCAGACGCCGAAGCGCGGATAGATCACTACAAGTTGTATAAAAAGGGCAGTGAAGCCACAATTGTTATTGACCACCAAACAAAACTGGAGCTGGCAACGGCGCTTCCCGGTAAGTTTAATATTTACAACATGACCGCCGCCGCGGCTACCGCGTACGTTCTTGGTCTCAAGCTAAAGGACATTGTCGAGGGTGCGGCTAACCTTGAGGGTGTGCCAGGCCGTTTTGAAAGAGTGGTCGAAGGCAAGGGATACGATGTTATTGTCGACTATGCCCACACTCCGGATGCACTTGAAAAACTGCTTGAGGCCGCAAAGTCGGTAACTAAGAACCGGGTAATCCTGGTATTTGGCGCCACGGGTGACCGTGATAAAACAAAGCGGCCGATCATGGGCGAAATTGCTGCAAAGCACGCCGACCGGATCATGCTTACCGACGAAGAAAGCTACAATGAAGACCCTAAAGCTATTCGCGACCAAGTGCGCGAAGGGATCGAGCGTGCCGGTGATACGGTCCGCATGACCGAGATTCCCGACCGCCGCGATGCCATCGCAAAAGCCCTTTCGATTGCCATGAAGGGTGATACGGTGCTTATTACGGGCATGGGCCACGAGCAATACCGTATTGTAAACGGTGAACGTCTGCCATGGAACGACGGTGATGTTGTCCGTGAAATTTTAGCTAAGAGCTAGTAATAACTTTCGTGGTGGCGGTACGAATGCCAGCGGAACATCAGCCGCTCGCCAATCCGCGACCAAGCTGCGTAGACGGCAGGCTGCAGAATAATATCGTAAGCTCCGACGTAATCGGTAACTTCTTTGTTGAAGCTAGTCTTAAAGCGGCCGATACCATAGTGCGGATGTTCGGTGTTGTTTATCTGGTCCGACGGAGGGGCGCCGCAAAAGTCGTGAATATGGGCGCCTTTTGATTTTGCCCATTTTATCACCTCCCACTGAAGCAGATGGCTTGCCCCGTACGCGGTACGCTGGCGCACCGAGGCACCGTCTTTGTAGGTGCTTTTTTTGCCAAGTACAAGTGCATACGCGCCCGCGACAAGCTGGTTTTCAAAATAAGCAAAAAATAACTGCCCTTGGTTTGCTTTTTCGTACCGCTGCCAAAATGTTTTGTAGTAATTATAACTACGTATAGAAAACGACCCGGCAGCGGTTTCACTAAGCAACTGGTACATCTGTTGGCAGTTTTTGTCCGTTGCTGCGACTTTTTTTATAACCACGCCGTCACGTTCGGCGCGTTTTATGGCATGCCGGCCTTTTTGATTGAGACGGGCAAGGGTGGCTTCGAGGGTGTCTGATATATCCAGCGTAACAGTAGAAAAGTTAGGTTGGACAGGCCGGACTTTTTGAAGGCCCAGCTTCATGAGATCCGCCAGATTTTCGGGTGTTTTTTTAAGCTCGGGTTCGACCTTTATGCCAAACACGCCGTGATTCTTGGCAAACGATTTCAAATCGGGGAGTAATTCGTCGAGCTGGCGCATGTCTTTTACCCCTGGCCCTTTAGGGAGGTACCATAGCCTAAAAAAGCCGAACCGTTTTTCCAGAGCAGTAATAGTAATAGAGCCGGCGACGATGAACCGCGGCGTCCACCCACCCTGCTTTTTTTGAATGGCAAATTCGTACCCCTGGAATACGTTTCCACCGTCGGGGTTGGCTATAATGCGGTCGTCCCAGTTTTTTATTTCACTTGGCGTTGCAAATCGTACGGTCATTACTTGTATTGTACTAGATCCTGGCTTTGCTGCACAAAATACTTGTCATTGCTTTTAGCGGGTGTCATCATTAAATGAAACAGCTAAAAAAGGAAACACTATGCAAAAAATAACGACACACCTATGGTTTGACACTCAGGCGGAAGAAGCAGCTAACTTTTACGTATCGGTATTTAAAAATGCCAAACTGGGTCCTGTGTCGCGGTATAGCCAGGCGGGTCAGGAAATTCACAAAATGCCCGTAGGCAGCATTATGACCGTCCAGTTTGAAATCGAAGGCCAGACCTTTTTGGCGCTCAATGGCGGGCCTCTTTTTCAGTTTAATGAGTCCATCTCTTTTATGGTCAACTGCGAAACGCAGGAGGAAATTGACTATTACTGGGACAAGCTGTCGGCAGTTCCTGAGGCGGAACAGTGTGGCTGGCTAAAAGACAAGTTTGGTGTCTCGTGGCAGGTAGTGCCAACCGGCATGGCCGAAATGCTCAGCGATCCGGACTCCGCTAAAACCCAGCGTGCGATGGCAACCTTTATGCAAATGAAAAAAATCGATCTTGAGCAGCTAAAGCGGGCGTATAACGGCTAGCGCGGTTTCACGATAGCGTTTAGTTCTGGCTCCAACTGGGCAAAGATCTCGCGGCTTTTTTGAGGAGAGAGGCGCAGGGCTCCATCAAAATCCTCAAATTCTATGTGCGACCAAAGAATAGAACTCGGATCGTATCCTCCGTCAATGGCTCGCTGTCGTGCGGCCTCGGCTGTTTTTTCGCTGGCTTTTATGTCTACGGGTATGCCATTGATAATAAAGTCACCCCCTACGGCATCTTGCTTTAGGCTGCCAAGTTCATATGCGACCCCGGCGCCAATGAGCATTTGCTCAACGGCCATTTCGTTACGCATGCCTACGAGCGTGGTGCGGATATGATGGTAAAAATCGTCAGCGTGTTTTTGGCCGCTCACGGCCGTGTATGTATCGACGATAAAATGTAAAAGTTCTTCAAAATCAAAACGGGGTGCATCCGTACTAATGACTTTGCGAAGCGCGTGGTTAAACTCGATCACTATTTGTTTGCTGTCGTAAAAACGTTTCTTATCAACTGGAGGCATATGCCAGGGGTTGCCATACTGGTGCCGCAGCTGGTCGATCGTCTGGTTGGCGGCGTAAAATCGCTGCAGTTCCGAAACGAGATGGTAGAGCGCATCGCTCAGAGGTGCCTTTGTAAAATCTTTTTTCTTTTTAAATCCTGTTAGTACTTTTTTAATACGGTGCGGCACGAGGCGGACAGGTGAAGGCTCAGCAGGTGAGCGGTGATGCCCGTAAGCAAAGCGACGGGAATTAAAGATAGACGCGGGAATGATTTTTTTAGTTTTTATTTTTAATTTCACTACCGTTATTTAAGCATAAATTTTATAAAAAGTCAATCGGTGCTACAATGGAAAAATATGAGTGAAGAATTAATAACCGCATGTGATATTAGAGGAACGGAGGCCTCGGGGCTGACGGTAGAGTGTGCCTGGAACGTAGGCAAGGCGCTCGCCGATTGGCTGCCGACTGCCGGCGATGTCACTGTCGTATATGTTCCGTCGCAGAAGCACATTGCCGACGCGGTAGTAGAAGGCTTGCGTTTGCAGGGCCGGAACGTGATTGATGGTGGTCTAGGCGACAAAGAAGCCGCCAAAACACGCGTTACCACTGGTGGCCTATCTGGCGCGGCTGTCGTAGGGTATGACGATGAATCTAAAATGACGGTTATCGAACTTTACCGCGAGGACGCAACCCTTATTGAGAACGAAGGCCTTAAAGAAATCCGCCAATTGGTAGAAGCGGGTAACTTTGTGCCTGCAGCCGTTAAAGGCGAACTGCTTCGCCAGGCATAGCTGATATAACAACAAAAATTAGCACTCTATGCTTGCAAGTGCTAATTTTTTTATTTACAATAAAGTTACAAGCGCCTCTTTGGGGTGCAAAAATAAACGGAGGAAATTCATGAGTACACCTATTAAACCTCTGGCGGATCGTGTTGTTGCGGTTCGAGAAATTGCAAAATCTCAGACTGCAAGCGGCATCTTTTTGCCGGATAACGCCAAAGAAAAACCTGTTATAGCTGAAGTAAAGGCTACGGGCCCCGACGTAAAGGGCATAAAAGTGGGCGATAAGATCATTTATAAAGAATATTCGACTACCGAATTAACGGTAAACGGTACGGAATATTTGATCGTTAAAGAAGAAGACGTACTGGCAACTGTATAACCGTCGGAAGTTCGGCTACGTACATTTCTAAAAGACACGTTATTTGCATGAGATGTGCAAATAATTCTCGGGAAACGAGAGGCTTTCTGAAATGCAGTAGCTCTCACTTCCTCTACACTACAAATAACTAAGGAGGAACAATGGCTAAGAAAGTTTTTTATGATGAAGAAGCGCGCGAGCGGGTGCTTGGCGGTGCGAAGGCGCTGTACGATGCAGTAAAGGTTACGTATGGTCCAAAGGGTCGCAACGTGGTGATCGCGAAAGGCTACGGTGGTCCAACGGTAACCCACGATGGTGTAACGGTTGCCGAGAGTGTTGACTTGCCCGAGAACGATGACGAGACGCTCGGCTACAAAGTGGGGGCAGAACTTATTAAGCAGGCTGCGAGCAAGCTGAATAAGGTAGCCGGTGATGGTACAACCACCGTGACGGTTCTGACCTACAATATTTTAAAGGAGGCCAACCGTCTTATTGCTGCCGGCCACAATCCGCAGGAACTCCGAAAAGGTATCGAAGCCGCCGGAGCCGAAGTGGTGAAAAAACTCGACGGCCTGAGCGAAAGTATTGAAGGTAAAAAGGCCCGTGTTGCCGAGGTTGCCACGATCAGTGCGGGCGATGCCAGTATTGGAACACTTATTGCCGACGTGATTGAAAAAGTAGGCAAAGACGGCGTCGTAACGGTAGAGGCTGGCCAGGGTCTTGAGATGGAAGCCGAAGTAGTAGAAGGCTTTAATCTTGACCGCGGCTTTGTCAGCGCCCTGTTTGCCACCGATGCCAACCGCCAGGAAGCCGTGTACGAAAAACCAGTTGTTCTTATTACCGACAAAAAGATTTCAAGCGTTCAGGAATTCCTACCGATGCTTGAAAAACTAGCCCAGGCTGGTAAAAAGGACGTCGTACTGATTGCCGATGACGTTGAGGGTGAGGCGCTGAGTGTTCTTGTACTCAACAAGCTAAAGGGTGTCTTTAACACGGTGGCCGTCAAGGCACCAGCATTTGGTGACCGCCGCAAGGAAATCCTGGAGGACATCGCTATTCTTACCGGTGCTACGGTTATTAGCGAAGACCGCGGCATGTCGTTTGAGAACGTTGGTCTTGAAGTGCTTGGCTCTGCCCGCAAGGTAATTGTTGGTAAAGACGAAACGACGATTATCGAAGGCGGCGGCAAGACAAGCGAGGTAAAAGCCCGGATTGCGCAGATCCGCGGCCAGGCCGAGAATGCCTCGAGCGAATACGACAAAGAACAATACGAAAAACGCGCGGCGGCGCTTTCGGGCAAAGTGGCAGTTATTAAAGTCGGCGGTGCATCCGAGACCGAGATCGACGAAAAGAAGTTTCGCGTTGACGACGCCGTTGCCGCAACTAAAGCCGCGCTTGCCGAGGGTATTGTTGCCGGCGGTGGCGTGAGCCTTGTTAATCTTTCGGCCGCAATTGTAGCCGAAGGCAGTGACAGTATAAGCGCTGGCCGCCAGATTTTGAAAAACGCGCTTCGGCAGCCGTTCCTCCAGATTATGGCAAACGCTGGCCTTAACAGCGAAGCACTGCTTGCGCAGGTTGAAGCTGGCAAGCCCGGGTTTGGTATTAACGTTAACAGCCCTGAAAAAGGACTGGTTGACGTAAAGAAAGACGGTGTGATTGACCCGGCACGCGTTACCAAAGAAGCGGTGCAGAATGCGGTGTCTATCGCCTCGACCGCTGCAACCATGGGTGCACTGGTTGTTGACATTCCGGAGCCTGAAGCACCTGCTATGGGCGGTGGCATGCCTGGCATGGGGATGATGTAGTTAAAAAGCCCAAATAGAACAAAACAGACCGTCAGTGTGACGGTCTGTTTTAGTAGTAAGCGTTGCTGCGTGGGTGCGGAGGCGGCCAGCTGGCCATTCCTCCGCACCCCGCAACCGGGGCTTCTAGTTCCGGAACATCTGGGCCATCGTGTGGCCCATGTCCGTCACCACCTCGATAGAGCGGATCTTGTTGCCCTCGAACTCGACGCGGTCTTGTGAGGGGACCTCGATGATCTCACCGGTCGGCTGGGCGGTGTGCCTGCCGTCGGCGCTCGTGAGGACTCCGCTGAATGTCATCGTCATCTTGTAGGTGATGACGAGGCGGTTCTCGGCCGGGTCCTCCGAGACGTTCACGACCTTGATCTTTCGGCCGAGGTCGGGGAAGGCGACGCGCTGGCGTCGGATCTCCCGCACGAGTTCGGCGAAGACCATGTCCGGCTTGGTTTCACCGAAGCTGGCCCTGAACCCGGGAACGATGAGCTGCTGTGCTCGGGTCGTTTCGCCTTTCAGGAGGGCCTCCAGAAAGGCGCGGTAGTTACTCTCTCGTAGCGAGGGCATACATGCTCTCCGTATCTGTCCGGTTGCGTATTGGTGCGGGTGTGCACCGAATATTTATTGTAAAATATTTATAAACATATTGCAAATGCAAAAATAAAAGCGTTGGTGCTAAAACCCGCCTGAACGGCGGGGTTTAGCGTGTTAGATGGCGGGCTGTTGCGGACCCGAGAGATAGTCGATTTCTTTAATGACATCCAGGAGTGCCTGCGCGCGACGGGCTTCGTCTGCAATGTTGCGGGCTGCTTCGTGAGCTGGCGCGATAAGGGCTTGGTCGTCGGTTGAGCGTAGAAGCAGAAGGTAAGTGTCAAACTTTTCTTCCGGCGCAACGTTTAGCTTGTCAACAAGAGGACGAAGTTCGCTCAGCGCATCTTTTTTAATAGACTCCAGGTCGCCGCCGCCCATTGAAGGCATCGCGGGCGGCATAGGTGAAAGCGGAGCAACTGGTACTTCGGGAGCCATAGCTGGTGTCGGGTCTTCAACCTGTGGTGCTGGCATTGTCATAGGGTCTGGTGTTTGTACGTCTGTTGGAGTATCGTTTGCGATCGGTGCTGTTGCGGCCTCTTCGGCTTGCTGGTTAACGCCAGCAAGAACCTTGGCTAGTTCCTGATCGTCGCTAATTGGTTGCTGACTTGTTGGTTGAATATCCATGCCCACCTCTAATATTAGTACTTATGCTTCTTTACTAAATACTGTATCATAATAGGAGGATACGAGTAAAGGATACGGACTTATTATACTGAGACCGTAGGAATAAGCTCGCTAAGCAGATAAAAGCAAAGGGTAGGTATATGTTAGACGATAATAATGTTTTACGGCAACGCGATCCTGAAGACGCGTTAGGCGTCGCCGCCGCTCAATTTGAGCAGGCACGGTTTTCAGTAAAGGTAGCCGAACCCGAACACGATGGCCGTGAAATTACGCGCGTTGTGGTTGTGGGGATGGGTGGTTCCGCTTTGGCTGCGCTTCTTGCCAAGGCCTGGCTTAAGAATGAAATGACCGTACCGTTTGAAGTCGTACGCACCTATGACTTACCCGAATACGTTGACTACAATACCTTGGTTATCGCGAGCAGCTACTCGGGGAATACCGAAGAAACGCTAGCCGGGCTTCAGGCGGCACGCGACAAATCGGCCCAAACCGCAATCATCGCAGCCGGAGGCAAGCTGCAGACTATCGCTAGTGACGAATCGATCTCGAACGTTTTACTACCGGCAAATCTCCAGCCGCGTATGGCAGTTATTTATAATCTCCGCGCGCTTATTGCGATTTTGGCACACTTTGGCATTGTCAGTTACGACCGTTTTGGAGAGATTGCCGACTGCGCCGACTGGCTGGGCGAGGAAACGCTCAACTGGGTCAGCGGTGTCACTACTGCTAAAAACTACGCCAAACAACTAGCGCTGCTGAGCGTAGGAAAGTCACCGGTATTTTATGCCGGAGGTCTTATGGCCCCGGTTGCCTACAAATGGAAAATCAGCTGGAACGAAAATGCTAAAAACCTTGCGTTCTGGAACGAATATCCCGAGTTTAACCACAACGAATTCCTCGGCTGGACTTCGCACCCTATTGAAAAACCGTTCGCCGTGTTTGATCTTGTCAGTCAGTTTGAACACCCGCGTATCTTAAAGCGGTTTGAGATCAGCGACCGGCTACTGAGCGGCAAAAGGCCAAAAGCGATGCCTATCCACCTCAAAGGGGACAGCGTCATTGCCCAAATGCTTTGGGGAAGTATCTTGGCCGACTTTGTCAGCATTTACGTCGCTATTTTAAATGGCGTTGACCCAACTCCCGTGCCACTTATTGAAAAACTGAAAAAAGAACTCGAAGACTAATTTTTAGTGGTATTGGCGAAGTGACTCTATAGGGTCTTTTCGTGCTGCCCGAAGGGCTGGGTAAAGTCCAAACACAACCCCGACGATGATCGAGGTGCCAAGGGCGATGGCTGCTATCTGCCATGTGAGTGCTGGGTTAAAGGTGAGGAAGGTACTGATAAGAAACGCAATGCCGTATCCGCTAACAAAACCAAGCAGACCCCCGAAGCTACTAATAATAAGCGATTCAACCAAAAACTGAACAATAATATTACCGCTGCTGGCGCCTACTGCTTTTCGCAGGCCGATTTCGCGCGTCCGTTCGGCGACACCGACAAGCATGATGTTCATGATTCCTACGCCGCCAACGACAAGGGATATCGCCGCAATGAGGGTCATAATGGCGGTAATGGCATAAAAGAAGCGGTTAGCGGGCTGGGCGATTTCTTGCCCCGAAAGAACGCTAAAATCCCTTTCTCCCAGATGGCTATTAGTCAGTTTGGCGGTGATATTCTTGATAACACCCGGCAGGTCCGCCTTATTTTTAGCCCGCACGTCAATCTGCTGGATCTGCGCCGTTCCCTGATGGAAGCTTTTTCCTCCCTCAAGACTTAAGACAGCCGCATGGTCAAAATCGACACTGTTAAAATTAATAGGATTATTGATGGTTTTAAAAACGCCAATGACGGTAAATTGCTGGCCGCCCGATGTAAAGGTTTGGCCGATTGGCTGGTCGGTCCCAAAAAGGTCAACCGAAAGCCGGCTGCCTATAACGGCAGTGTTCTTATTGGTGACACTATCGATAAACTGGCCGTCGCGCATAGGAAGCTGTGCGATATCTGCAAGGGCGGGTGTCGTGGCAACGATAGTTCCTTGCGGTACGGTGTTTGAACTTGATTTGAGCGTGCTGTTAATGATCATGAGGGGTGCGGCCGCATCGACACCTTTTATGGCCTGGATATCCTCGTAATCCTGCTCGGTGATGGTACTCGTCGTGTAGGTTTGTTCGGTGGTGGGATTAGTGAAGCCCTCAAACCCGCGTTGCGGAATGCCGGGACGCACAACGGCAATGTTGTCGCCGAGCGCAGCAACCTGCCCAGAGATAACCTGGGTAATACCTCCTGAAAGCGACAAGACGACCGTAATGCTGGCGACACCGATGGCAACGCCGGTGGTCGTTAAAATACTGCGCATCCTCGTTAGGCGTAGAGAGTGGAGGGCGTTTTGGATGTGCTCGATAATAAGGGGGCGGTTCATTTTTTCTTCGCTTTCGTCTTTGATTTTTTGGTTTGCCGGGTAGTTTTTGGACGACGACTGGCGAGGCTGACTTTTGGTGCGGTTTTTACTAGTTCGATAGGTGTTTTAGTGTCGCTGGCGATCTGGCCGTCGAGCATATGGATAACGCGCGAGGCATAGGTAGTAAGGTCGGGGTTGTGGGTGACCATAATAATAGTGTTGCCGCGCTTGTGGATGTCGGAAAGTTCCTCCATGATAATATGGCTCGACTTGCTGTCCAGGTTGCCGGTGGGCTCGTCTGCCAGTACGATAGAGGGATTGTTAACAAGCGCGCGGGCAATGGCAACACGCTGCATCTGGCCGCCCGAAAGCTGCCACGGCATATAATATTCGCGCTCGGATAAATGGAAGTTTTTTAGACTATCGCTCGCCTGTTTAAGCCGGCGCACGCGGCTCATACCTTTGTAGGCAAGGGGAAGCGCGACATTTTCAATGACACTAAGACGGTTAATAAGATTAAAACTTTGAAACACGAACCCGATTTGCTGGCTGCGGATGCGTGCGTGCCGGCTGCTGCTCATTTTTTCAACGCTTTTCCCATCAAGAAAATACTCGCCTTCGTTTGCACGGTCGAGTAGTCCTAAAATATTCAGCAGGGTGGTTTTGCCGCAGCCGCTTGGCCCCATGATGGTGATAAATTCGCCCTTTTCAATTTGCAGGTCGATCTCATCCAGGACTGTTTGCTCGGCGTCGCCCATTCCGTACTTTTTTGTAAGGCCCTTAAGTTCGATGACGGGCAGTGTTTTCTTTTTGGCCATTCTCCCCTTATTATAGGTACGGCGTAAAGAGAAAAGCAACCATAAGAGGGGCGTAAATTATACAACTGGTAAATAAGGAGTCGCGTGGTTGCACATCTGGTAAAATAAGAAAGGTTACGGAGAGGTGGCCGAGTGGTTGAAGGCGCACGCTTGGAAAGCGTGTGTGCCAGCAATGGTACCGCAGGTTCGAATCCTGTTCTCTCCGCCATAAAAATAGAACATACATTCGTATGTTCTATTTTTATGGGCAATGGCAAGTAGTGCCCCTGGCCCGCGCACGTAAGCAGCGCGGGCCAGGGTGGTTCGACGAGGAGTCCCGGCGTCTATAAACCGTCGACCCGGGAAGGATCCAGGATGATCTGGCCGGGGAGGTGGAGGACCGTTGTTTCGCCGGTTACCTCCGAATGAAGCTGGACGCGTCCTCCTCCGATGTCGGTTGCGGTGTACAGGAGGGGGTTGGCTTTGTAGATGATGTTGATCATCGCCGTCCACTTCGTGGGGTTGGGGTAGGGGGTCCCTCGCGCCATCCACTCAGGGGTGATGTTGAGGGTGACGACGCCGCCCTTCATCACCATGGCGGCAGTTTTGATCTTGCCGCGGATGACGAGGTGGTTCTCCGGGTTTCGCACCTCGAACTGTCCTCCGGCAAACCGCCGGAAAGTTTCGCCTGTGAACTCCATCAGTCCTCCAGCAATCGGATTGGTCGAACAAATACTTATATCATGTAAATAATAAAAAAGCAACGATCCGCTGATCGATGCAGGGTTGTTGCCTCCCCCAGGCCTGCGGTTGTTGCGTGCAGACCTGGGGTACGTGGGCGGGCTGGCTCTAGGGGAGCTGCCTCAGGCCCACGACGTCGCTGGGGTTCAGCGTTGGTGCGCTTGCGGGGTAGAGGAACACGAGTTCATTCGCCACGGCGCTGCGCAGGATGTAACGCCCCTTGCTGAGCTTGGTGACGTGGAAGTTCGCCAGAGCGACATCGAAGTCAAGCTCCGTGGTCTGGTTGACCCACCTGGTCGGACGTTGGGCCGAGCCCTGGCCTGCCGCCTTCCAGTTCAGCCGAACCCGGAGCACTGCTTCGTTGCCGCTGCCGACAACAGTGATCTCTCTGATCTCGCCACAGAACACACTGCTCAGGTTCTGTGCCTTGATCTGGCCGCCCACAAGAGTTTGGACGATCCGGTTCGTTAACTCCATAACACTCCCTCATCACTCCAATAGCGACCTGTCAGTTATACCATATGCCACAGGGAGATAAAATAGGGCCAGGCTTAGGAGTGCTAAGTTTTTAAAAACCGCTATATATAGCGTTGTAAATAACAAACAGCACACTACAAGGTGTAAATGAGCTTGTGGTAATAAAAACACGACAAAAATGCTTGAAAACCAGCTATATAGTGTCTATAGTCATATCCAGACACTATATACATAGTAGTTCAATAAAAACACACATTTAGCAAGGAGGGTAACGCGACGCTACGGCGGTATCTTTCTTGTGCCCTTTGAGACGGGGTGTGAGGTAGAAATATAACTATATAACGTAGCAGGGGATATAAGGGGATGAGCGAAATTCATGTGGTAAAACGCGATGGCACCCGCGAACCATTTGACGCCAACAAGATCAACCTCGCGCTGGTAAAAGCCAGTGAAGGGCTTCCTGATCAGATTCAAAAAGTTGTTCAGGTCGCAACCGAACTACAGCTAACGCTTTTTGACGGCATTACAAGCGAACAGCTGGATGAGGCGGTTATTCATACCGCGCTGCAGAACGTAAAGGACGATCCTGATTTTGATAAGATCGCCGCACGGTTACTTTTAAAGAATATATATAAAAATATTCTGGGTGACTACGAAGACGAGAAAGAGCTTAAAAAGCTCCACGAGTTAAAATTTCCTGAATATATTAAGCAAGGAATCAAAGACGGCTTGCTTGACGAGCGTATGAGCACTAAGGTTTTTGATATTAAAAAGCTCGCTAAAGCGCTCGATCCGTCACGCGACCAACTGAGCAAATACCTCGGCGTAGTGACCAACAAAAACCGCTACGCACTTCGCAAGCAAAGCGGCGCGCCTATTGAGGTTCCCCAGTTTACCCACATGCGTATTGCTATGGGCCTTAGCTTTAACGAAGAAGACCCAACCGAAGCTGCAATCGATTTTTACCGCCATATGTCCAACCTGGATTACGTTCCTGGCGGCAGCACCCGGGTTAATGCCGGGGGTTCGTTCCCTCAGCTTTCTAACTGTTTCCTGCTAGAAGTGCAGGATGACATGGAATCTATCGCCAAAGGTGTTCGTGACGTTATGTGGATCGCCAAAGGTACTGGCGGTATCGGTATTAGCCTTAATAAGCTTCGTGCCGCGGGCAGCCCGGTAAAGACTACGAACACTGAGTCGACAGGCCCGATTCCATTTATGAAGATGATCGATACGGCACTGTTTGCCGTTAGCCGTAAGGGTAAAAAAGCTGGTGCGGCGGCACTGTACATGGAAAACTGGCACCTTAACTTTCCGCAGTTTTTGGACCTCAAGCAGAACTCGGGTGACCCATACCTTCGCACTCGCCTTGCCAACACCGCCGTATTTATGAGCGACGAGTTTATGAAACGCGTGCAAAAAGACCAGGATTGGTACCTGTTTGATCCGGCCGAAGTTGCCGATTTGCCAGAACTCTACGGCGAAGAATTCTCTGCCCGCTACAAAGAGTATATAAAGCTGGCTGAGGCTGGGAAGATGCGTGAGTTTAGTAAAATCAAAGCCCGCGAGCAGTTCCGCCAGATTTTGATTACGCTGCAGGCAACCAGCCACCCATGGCTCACCTGGAAGGACACTATCAATGTCCGCGCGCTGAACAACAACACTAGCACCATTCACCTTTCCAACTTGTGTACTGAAATTACGTTGCCGCAGGACGAGAACAACACGGCTGTTTGTAACCTTGTCAGCATTAACCTTTCGGCACATCTTCAAGAGGATAAGACGTGGGACTGGGACCGCCTTGCCGCAAGTACGCGCAGCGCTATCCGTCAGCTCGACAACCTCTGTGATATTACGAACACACCAATCCCTGAAGCGATGCACTCCAACCTGCAAAACCGCGCACTTGGTCTTGGCATGATGGGCTTTACCGATGTTATCGAGCGTCTTGGCTACAGCTACGAAAGCGAAGAAGCTTACGACCTGATGGACCAGCTGACCGAATTTATCAGCTACAACGCCATTGACGAATCGGCAGACATGAGCAAAACCCGCGGCAGCTACCCGACATTCAAGGGTAGCGGTTGGAGCAAAGGCTTGCTCCCGGTTGACACGCTGGACGCACTGGCCGAGAATCGCCACGTAAAAGTAGAGGTAAACCGCAAAAAACGCCTCGACTGGGAGACACTGCGCTCCAAGGTGAAAAAAGGTATGCGTAATGCTACTCTTATGGCCATTGCGCCAACTGCCAACATTGCGCATATTGCCGGCACGACGCCAGGTATCGACCCGCAATTTGCCCAGATCTTTTCGCGTTCAACACTAAACGGCAAGTTTCTAGAGGTAAATGTTAACCTCGTGAACGACCTAAAAGCTATTGGTTTGTGGGACGAAGTAAAAGAGGACGTACTGCGCCTTCAAGGCGATGTACAACAGATTGATGTCGTTCCTCAGGCTATCAAAGACGTGTACAAAACAAGCTTCCAGCTGAGCCCGTACGCGTTTATCGAAGTTGCGGCCCGCGCCCAAAAATGGGTCGACCAAGCAATCAGCCGCAATATGTACCTTGAAACACGCAACATCGACGATTACGTAGAAATCTACAGTACTGCCTGGAAGAAAGGTCTTAAAACAACCTACTACCTACATGTAAAGCCACGTCATCAGGCAGAGCAAAGCACGGTAAAAGTAAACAAAGCCGAAACCGGCGGCGGTCCGCGAAAAGCTGGCTTCGGGTTCGCTAAAGCAAAACAAACGGTCTAATAATTAGGGGGGATACAACAAATGGGTATGAACGCTAACACAATCATCAACGACGAAATGAGCCTAGAGGAAAAACTCGCTGCTATCGAGCTGGCTATGCAAAACGCTCAGGAGCAGGCTAACGAAGAGGCCGCACAGAACGGCCAAATTGCCGCACCGCTTGACCCAGCCGACCTGACTATGTGTGAAGGTTGCCAGTAGGGGTACTATGAATATTATCAAACGACTAATGAAAGAAATGGAGCATTATCATGGCCGGCATTCTCGGAACAGGTATCCAAGACGGATTACTTCTTAAACCAATCAACTACCAATGGGCGTACGATCTGTACAACCAGGCGGTAGCGAACACCTGGTTTCCAAACGAAATCCAGCTAGGTCAGGATCTTGCCGACTGGAAAAAAATGAGCGACGAAGAGCGCCACGCGCTCGAGTTCCTCATGAGCTACTTCAACCCGAACGAGCTGTTGGTTAATAAGGCGCTTGCCTTTGGCGTGTACCCGTATGTTAACGCGGCCGAATGTCACCTCTACCTTGCCAAGCAGATGTGGGAAGAAGCCAACCACTGTATGAGCTTCGAGTACGTGCTGGAGACGTTCCCAATTAACCGCGATAAAGCCTATGCAGCCCACGTTGAGACGCCAAGCATGGCGCGCAAAGAGGAATTTGAGACCAAATTCATCAAGCGCATGACCGAGCAGACACTCGATATCACAACGACCGAAGGTAAAAAGGACTTTATCCGGAACCTGATTGCCTACAATATTATTCTTGAAGGCATCTGGTTTTACAGCGGCTTCATGGTGGCGCTTAGCTTCCGCCAGCGTAACCTGCTGCGCAACTTCGGCAGCCTGATCGACTGGGTTGTCCGCGACGAAAGCCTGCACCTTAAGTTTGGTATCAACCTTATTTTGACCGTCCTTGAAGAAAACGAAGATCTCCAAACCGAGGAATTTGCCGCCGAAATTAAGCAGATGATCCTTGACGGTGTCGAGATGGAAGAGCAGTACAATAGAGACCTGTTGCCGAACGGTATCTTGGGCCTTAATGCCGACTACATCAACCAGTACGTGAAGTATCTGGCCGACCGCCGCCTGGAAGAACTTGGTTTTGATGCCCACTACAAGGTGAGCAACCCGGCCAAGTGGATGGCTACCGCCAACGACACGCTGGAACTGGTTAACTTTTTTGAGAGCACCAACACCAGTTACGAGGTTAACGCAGGTGCGGGCGGCCAAAGCCCCAGTGCCGACCGCGACGAAAACGATCCGGATAACAGCATTTTAAAAAAGTAAGGTAACGGCAAAATAAAGTGGGTGCGGCGTAAGCTGCACCCGTTTGCCCTAGGTAGGTTATGAAAACGGAGTTAGAGGTAAAGTTCGCCAATGTAAATATCGAGGCGATCCGGCAGGCGCTACAGGCGGCTGGCGCTGTTTGCGAACAGCCTATGCGCCTTATGAAGCGGGCGCTGGTTGAAGAACCGCATCACCAGGCAGAGCATGCGTTTCTCCGTATCCGCGACGAGGGTGATAAAACGACACTTACATTCAAACGGCGTGCCGACCCCGACGCCGCAAGTATCGATAGCGTCAAGGAACTTGAAGTCGAGGTGAGCGACTTTGATAAGACGGTAGAGATTTTTTCAGAGGCTGGCTGGAAGTACAAAACCTTTCAGGAGAGTAAACGCGAAACCTGGAAGCTAGATGGTACTGAAGTCGTGATCGACGAGTGGCCGTGGCTTAACCCCTATATCGAAATAGAAGGGGAGAGCGAGGCCGGTATCAAAAAAGTCGCCGAAAAATTAGGCCTTTCGTGGGATAACGTGTTGTTTGGCCACATTGATGCACTGTATGAAATGCAGTACGAATTCCAAGAGGGTATCCGGGGCGTTATCGATCTTCCCGAAGTGAGGTTTAACGCGCCCTTGCCGGCGCAGTTTGCACCAAGGAAAGCGGCGTAACTTTCATGAACGCCCTTAAAAGCCTCAGCGAGGTGCATCGCTCCATCTCTTTGCCTCCTTCGAATGCCTCGTTTATCCGCAAGCTTTTGGCGTTCACTGGTCCTGGCTATATGGTGGCGGTGGGCTACATGGACCCGGGCAACTGGGCCACCGACCTTGGGGGCGGTTCGGCGTTTGGCTATACGCTGCTGTTTGTTATTTTACTTTCTAGTATTTTTGCGATGTTTTTACAGCACCTAACGGTTAAAATTGGCGTGGTTACAGGGTTTGATCTGGCGCAAATTTGCCGGCAGGTGTTTCCGCGCTGGGCAAACGTAATTTTGTGGCTGATGGCCGAACTGATGATTATTGCTTGTGATCTGGCCGAAGTAATCGGGACCGCCATAGCACTCGAACTCCTGTTTCATATTCCGCTCGCAATAGGCGTGGTCATTACGGCACTTGATGTTCTGCTTCTGCTGTTCCTGCAAAAGAAGGGTATCCGTTGGCTTGAAGCGCTTGTCATTGCACTGATTGCGATTGTTGTCGTTTGTTTTGTCTTAGAGCTAGCGTTTTCGCAGCCGGAGATCGCGCCGCTGCTTGCAGGGTTTGTGCCGGTAAAAGAGTTGTTCACTAACCAGGAAATGCTGTTCATTGCCGTGGGAATTTTAGGGGCGACCGTCATGCCTCACAACCTGTATCTGCACTCGGCTGTCGTGCAATCAAGGGCGCACGAGCTGACCAAAAAGGGGAAGAGGGAGGCGATTAAATTTGCGACGATCGACTCGAGTATCGCCTTAACGCTGGCGTTCTTTGTTAACGCCTCGATTCTTATTCTTGCCGCCGCCGCCTTCTTTACAACCGGCCATTCCGAAGTGGCAGAAATAGGCGACGCTTATAAGTTGCTGGCGCCGCTGCTCGGCGTAGGGTTGGCAAGTACGCTTTTTGCCGTGGCACTGCTAGCGTCGGGGCAAAACTCAACAATAACGGCGACGCTGGCGGGCCAGGTGATTCTTGAAGGATTCATGAACATCCGGATAAAGCCGTGGATACGCAGGTTGTTAACGCGCTCGCTTGCTATTATTCCCGCGGTTGTCATTGCTATTGTGTTTGGCGGCTCCGGTCTTTCCAGGCTGCTTATTTTTAGTCAGATTGTCCTTAGTCTGCAGTTGCCGTTTGCTATTTTACCGCTAGTCTACTTTACGAGCAGCAAAAAGCATATGGGCGAATTTGTAAACCGCCCGTGGCTAAAAGCGGTCATAGCTGTGATTGCTACGGTCATTACAGGGCTAAATGCATGGCTCATCTTTCATACCTTCGTGGCGGGCGCCTAAAATGAGGCGCGCGGCAATAAAAGCGTCTATACTATGTATATGAAAACCAAACTTCTTGTCTTTGGCATTACCGGCGATCTCAGCACCCGTAAGCTGCTCCCCGCACTTCAGTCGATTCTTGCCTCAAAAAAACTCGGCAGCAACTTTGAGATTATTGGCGTCTCCCGGCGCGAAGTAGCCATCGAGGATCTGCTTATTCAGTCGCTTGGCAATGCGTCGCTAAAGCCGTACGTATCGGTTTTTTCAATGGATCTGGCAAAGGGTGAGGAGTATGAAAAACTAAAACAGTACGTTGCCCTAAAAGAGGACGAGCAGCTGCTTGTTTACCTTTCGGTACCTCCAATGGCTGCCACGCAGATCGTGGATTACCTGGGTAAGGCAGGGATCAATACCCCGAACGTGAAACTGCTGTTTGAAAAGCCCTTTGGTGTTGATCTTACTTCTGCCCAAGAGGTGATTTCGCGGACGGCGAAGTATTACGACGAGGCGCAAATTTACCGCATCGACCACTACCTGGCAAAAGAAATGGCGCAAAACATCGTGGCATTCCGGGGAGGCAATGCATTGTTTGGCCACGTATGGAACAATGCAGCAATCGAGAAGGTCGAAGTGGTGGCGCTTGAGAAGATAGGCATTGAAGGAAGGGCGGGGTTTTATGAACAAACCGGTGCCCTGCGGGATTTTGTTCAGGGACATTTGATGCAGCTACTGGCGTTGGTATTAATGGAAGTACCGCCAAACTTCGACTGGGACGAGCTGCCAGATTTACGTAAGGCAGCACTTGAGGCGATTCATCCGGGTGATCCGCGCCAGGCGGTCCGCGCGCAGTATGAGGGCTACCAGCACGAAGTGGATAACACCGGCAGTCTCACGGAGACATTCGTTTCGCTTCATCTCAGTTCTGGCGATGCGCGCTGGAAGAACGTTTCGCTGGTGGTGACAACAGGCAAATCCATGAACAAAAAAGCGACCGAAGTACGCATTTATTTCCGCAAGTTCCATGATGCCCAAAGCAACTGTCTTATTTTTCGTATTCAGCCGGACGAGGGGATCGAGATCGACCTGTTCACTAAAAAGCCAGGGTACGAGCAAAAATTCGAAAGCCAAAAACTGGGCTTTTCGTACCCCGAAGATGCTGTCCTACCCGACGCTTACGAGCAAGTACTGGTTGATGCCATTCTGAGCAAAAAAAGTTTGTTCACGTCGAGCGGAGAGGTGTTGGCCAGCTGGCGGATCCTTCAGCCAATCCTTGAAAGCTGGGATATGGCCGACCAACCACTGTTTATTTACCCAAAGGGATCGTCTACACATACTATAAGTAGCGTAGAATAGACAACAACAAGCACCACATGTAGCGTGCACACGGTAAAATGTGGTATAATGAAATCCCATGGAGAATATACTCAACATGGGACAAAAAGAAAAATATATATTCGTAACTGGGGGTGTACTCTCGGGGGTAGGAAAGGGCATAACCGCAGCCAGCATAGGTGCCGTACTGCAGGCTAAGGGTGCTGTCGTTTCAATTCAAAAGTGTGACCCGTATCTCAATGTAGATGCGGGCCTTTTGAATCCTGCGGAACATGGCGAATGCTTTGTCACCAAAGACGGTGCTGAAACGGACCTTGATTTGGGGCATTACGAGCGTTTTTTGGATTTGGAATTAACGCAAAAAAACGCGACGCTTTCGGGCCGGTTGCTACTCGAACTTATTGAAGACGAACGGGCGGGCAAGTTCCACGGTAAGACGGTACAGCTCGTACCTCATCTTACCCAGGCAATCCAGCGGGCTATTTTAAAAGCCGGCGAGGGGAGTGATATCCATATTGTGGAAATTGGCGGTACCGTTGGTGACTACGAAGGGCTTAGCTATATCGAGGCGATACGTGAGTTCGCCCAAAGGGTTGGCCGAGACAAATGCTTGTTCGTACACGTGGTATATGTGCCGTTTATTGGTACAAGCAAAGAATTTAAAACCAAGCCTGCCCAAAACGCACTCAACGATCTTCGCGGCTTTGGTATTGTGCCGGACTGCGTAGTTGTTCGGACAGACGAACCCGCGCCGGCAAGCGTGGCCGAAAAGATAAGCCTGTTCGGTGGGGTTCCAAAAGAAAACGTGCAGTTAATGCCTAATGTCGATACGGTTTTTCGTATTCCTCTTATTATTGCCGCGAACGGTCTTAATAAAATGCTTACCGATTTTTCGGGGTTAAAGGCAACGCCTGATTTTTCGGCGTGGAAAAAAATCGTGCGGACACAAACCAGTACGCCGGATAAAACAGTCACCGTTGGCCTGGTGGCAAAATATATGGACAACGAAGATACGTACCTCTCCGTGACCGAGGCGCTAAAGTCGGCGGCATGGGAAGAGGGTGTGGGGCTGAAGATCCAGTGGATCAATGCCGAAAAAGCGGCGGACGAAGATTTTAAAAAAGTCGATGCGTTGCTGGTTCCCGGCGGGTTTGGCCCGCGCGGGGTCGAAGGCAAAATCGCCGCTGCCCGGTTTGCCCTGGATCATAACAAACCGTATCTTGGCATCTGCCTTGGGTTGCAGACGGCCGTTATAGCCGCCGCACGCAAAAGCGGCCTGAGCGGGGCGCATAGTAATGAGTTTAGCGATACCAAAGATAACGTGGTCTACATTATGGAAGGTCAGGCGGGTAAGGAATCAACGGGCGGCACGTTGCGGCTTGGGGATTACCCGGCAAAGCTAACGCCAGGCTCAAAAGTTGAAGCAGTCTATGGCGCCACAGATATCACCGAACGCCACAGACACCGC
>Ga0224732_1004_pt1 | contig 23761 bp, 19 predicted proteins | sample IA12soil_GW_FP2_2_FD_161643 | JGI IMG/M metagenome (GOLD analysis project Ga0224732, IMG submission 161643) | Enriched cells from agricultural soil in Iowa, United States - IA12soil_GW_FP2(+) | ecosystem: Environmental > Terrestrial > Soil > Agricultural land | place: USA: Iowa | collected 2017-05-08 | reverse complement strand
TGACGAAAAGCAAAGCCATCGCAACATTTGATCTCTATACTGTCTGGCAGACAACGCTGCCGGCTGGCAGCGATTTTTCATGTATCGCGTTATGCGGAGGATAGAATGCGACATCCACTGGTTATGGGTAACTGGAAGTTGAATGGCAGCAAGCAGATCACAGCTGAACTGATCGCCGGTCTGCGCATAGTAGGGTGAATCCTTGCCGGCATTCAGCAACGCCTCCAGCTTTTTACGCCCCTCTTCGGCACTTAATCCCGGCACAAAGAAGCGCAGCAGGGCGGTCATGTAGGCCAGCGCCTTTTGCTGCGAGGCGCTCTGATCCGGGCCAGGTAACGGCAGCCAGGTAATCTGCAACGTTTTGATTTTGCCGGTGCCGGGCTCCAGCGCCGTAGAGGCGTAGAGCGTCTCATTGATTTTGCTGGCAGCCCGCGTCAGGTTGCTTTTGTCACCGCGATTATCAATAGCGCGATACTCCGGCAGGATGAGCGCGGCATTGGCCAGATTATACTTTTCGCGAAACTGGCCGATAGTCATATCAAAGGTGGGCGCACCCGCCAGCAGATAGGGGGCGGGAGGCAACGCATCGGTCCGCTCCTGCGGTGGCGGATCGGCGGCAAAGACCGGAACCGTCAGCGCAAACGATAACAGCAGTGCGCCAGGCAAATTCTTCATTTTGTCGATCCTGTCCCGTAAACTCAGGCGCAAATTAAAACGGTTTTTATCCGCGAGGTCAAAAGCGCGGCAGCTCTCTTTTCCGGATGATAAAGCATGACGTTACAACAATGGTGTTTTTCCTGGCGCGGCCGGCTGGGACGACGTGATTTCTGGATCTGGCAGGCGGTCTGGCTGCTGACAACGACACTGCTCTTCGTGCTGGCGGCTAACGACTGGCTCGATACCCAGATGGCGGCCTTTGGCGTGGTCTGCCTGCTGTGGCCTGCCAGCGCGGTGATCGTCAAACGGCTGCACGATCGCGATCGTCCCGGCTACTGGGGGTTGCTGGTGATCGTGGCCTGGCTGCTGGTGGTGGGGAACTGGAGCATGCTGACGGGCATCCTGCCCTGGCTGCTGGGACGCGCCATTCCCTTTGTTTTACTGGCGGGCCTGCTGCTCGACCTCGGCGTTTTTCGCGGCTCCCCCGGCGCTAACCGGTTTGGCCCGGCGACCCAGCCGGTGCGATACCGCTCAACGGCTCACCAGTAATGTTCGCTGGTGATATGTCCCGGTTTACGCTTAAGGTGTTTGCGCATCTCACGTGTCTCTTTCAGGAGTTGCTGAGTATCACGCACCATCTGCGGGTTACCGCACAGCATCACATGGCTGCTCTCTGCATCCAGTGTCAGACCGGTGGCCCGCTCCAGCTCGCCATTCTCAATCAGCGCAGGCACCCGGCCAGTCAGCGAACCGGCAATCTCTTCGCGACTTACCACCGTCTGAATCTGTAGCTGACCCTGATAACGCTGCTGCAGCTGCTGCATCAGCGGTAAAAAACTCAGGTCGGCCGCATAACGCGCGGCATGCACCAGCACGATATTTTCAAAGCGTTCCAGCCCTTCGCCCTGCTGCAGCATCGACAGGTAAGGACCAATAGCGGTGCCGGTCGCCAGCATCCACAGCGTCCTGCACGGCGGAACCTCATCCAGCACAAAGAAGCCCGCGGCTTCTTTGGTGACCATCACCTGATCGCCTGGCTGAAGGGCCTGCAGATGAGGACTGAGCTTGCCCTCTGGCACCGTGACCAGATAGAACTCCAGCAGATCGTCTTTCGGCGCGTTGACGTAGGAGTAAGCGCGCTGCACGCGTTCCCCCTCAATTTCCAGCGCCAGTTTGGCAAATTGCCCGGCGATAAAGGGATCGACCGGTGCCGTCACCCGCAGACTGAACAGCGCATCCGTCCAGTTTTTGATTTCCTTAACTTCAGCATTGACCCACTCAGCCATACTCACTCCCTGGTTGTTGATGATTCAGGCAGGTCACTATTTTCGCGGCTGCCCGGCGCGATTGCCAGCCTGCGCCCTCGCAAAGGCTCGAATCGACAAACTGTTGCATTCCCTTTACAGGCTGGTGCATAAACTTGACAGGCGCAAGCCAGGACCTTTTCGCCTGCCTCTCGCTTTGTCACCTAATCCTGATATTTTGCCCGCCATAATAAGATGTCCGGCGGGTGAACCGCTGTTTTAACCTCCTTTCACAGAAAGATATTTTGTATAACCATGATGACGAAACTGGAAAATCGCCCGCTGCTGGTGATGCTCATTGTGCTGGTGGCCGTGGGTCAGATGGCGCAGACCATTTATGTTCCGGCTATGGCGGTAATGGCCGATGCGCTGAACGTGCGGGATGGCGCGCTGCAACGCGTGATGGCGGCCTATCTGATGACCTATGGCGGATCGCAACTGATCTACGGCCCGCTGTCGGACAGCGTGGGGCGGCGCCCGGTGATCCTGGCAGGCATGCTGATCTTTATGATCGGGGCGGTGACCGCGCTGATGGCGACCTCGCTGGATATGCTGGTGCTTGGCAGCGCCGTGCAGGGGCTGGGAACCGGCGTGGCTGGCGTGATGGCCCGCACCATGCCGCGCGATCTCTATGAAGGTCACGCGCTGCGCCGTGCTAACAGCCTGCTGAATATGGGCATTCTGGTCAGCCCGCTGCTGGCACCGGTGATTGGCGCGCTGCTGACCCAGCTCTTTGGCTGGCATGCCTGCTTTGCCTTCCTGCTGCTGCTCTGCCTGACGGTAACCGGCGCGATGGCGCGCTGGCTGCCGGAGACCCGGCCGCAGAGTGCGGAAGTGACGCCCTTCTTTAAACGCTATGTCCGTCTGCTCAGCGACGCGAATTTCGTCCGCTACATCGTGCTGCTGATTGGTGCGCTCGCCGGAATTGCGGTATTTGAGTCGAGCTGCGGTGTATTACTGGGCGGCGTGTTGGGCCTGCACAGCCTGACTGTCAGTATCCTGTTTATTCTGCCGATTCCGGCGGCCTTCTTTGGCGCCTGGTTTGCCGGACGCGAGCAGGGTTCCTGGCATAGCCTGATGTGGTGGGGCGTGAACAGCTGCCTGCTGGCGGGCATTCTGATGTGGATCCCGGCGTGGTTCGGCGTGATGAATATCTGGACCCTGCTGGTGCCGGCCGCGCTCTTCTTTTTTGGTGCCGGTATGCTCTTTCCGCTGGCAACCTCTGGCGCTATGGAACCTTATGCCTGGCTCGCGGGTAGCGCGGGCGCGCTGATTGGCGGGCTGATGAACCTCGGATCGGGTCTGGTCGCGTGGCTGTCAGCGATGATGCCGCAGCGCGACCAGTTCAGCCTGGGGATGCTGATGTTCTTCACGGCGCTGGTGATGCTGCTCTGCTGGTTGCCGCTCTCACGTCAGCCGGAGCGCGGCAACCAGGCGGTTACAGGATAAACGGATGAAGCGCCGGATCCTTGCGGTCAAGATAGTGAATCGACTGGATACGGCGGATGGTGCGTGATTTACCGCGAATCAGCAGGGTTTCGCTGGTGGCGATATTGCCCTGACGCGTAATGCCTTTCAGCAGCTCGCCACTGGTAATGCCGGTGGCGGCAAAGACCACGTTGTCGTTGCGCGCCATCTCACTCAGCGTCAGCTTTTTCCCCGCCTCTATCCCCATCTCTGCACAGCGCTGCAGCTCCTGCTCGCCGAGCAGACGGTTTTCCGCGCTGTCGCCCTTAACGTGATGACGCGCCAGCAGCCGGCCCTGCATATCGCCGTCCAGCGCCCGGATGACGGCCGCAGAGACCACGCCTTCCGGCGCACCGCCGATGCCATACATCACATCCACTTCGCTGTCCGGCATGCAGGTCAGAATGGAGGCGGCAACGTCGCCATCCGGGAAGGTGAAGACCCGCACACCCAGCTGCTGCAGCTGATCAATCACCGCGTCATGGCGGGGTTTTACCAGAATCGACACGGTTAACTGCGACAGCGGCTTGTTCATCGCGATAGCGATATTACGCAGGTTGGTTTCCAGCGGCAGGTCGAGATCGATTGCCCCGTGGGCGGCCGGTCCCACAATCAGCTTCTCCATGTACATATCGGGTGCGTGGAGAAAACTGCCCTTGTCGCCCACGGCCATGACGGCCAGCGCGTTAGCCTGACCCAGCGCCGTCATGCGGGTGCCTTCAATCGGATCGACCGCAATATCGACCGCGTCGCCGCGACCGGTGCCGACTTTTTCACCGATATAGAGCATCGGGGCTTCGTCGATTTCACCTTCGCCGATCACAATCTGGCCGTCGATCTCAATGGAGTTGAGGACGTGACGCATGGCATGGACAGCCGCGCCATCGGCCGCATTTTTGTCGCCGCGCCCTAACCAGTGATAGCCCGCCAGAGCGGCAGCTTCGGTTACGCGGGAAAATTCAATGGCAAGTTCTCGTTTCATGGTCTCTGCCTGACAAAAAACAGACAGGCAGTGTAACACAGCGGGAGAGTGGGGCGGGGAAAAGGCCCGCGACGCAGACGGTCGCGGGCCCCGGTATTACTCTTCTTCTTCCCACGCCTGCGCGCGGGCGACGGCTTTTTTCCAGCCGGCATAGCGGAAGTTACGTTCGGTGGTTTCCAGGCTTGGGCGGAACTCACGCTCAATCACCGATTTTGCACGGACTTCATCCAGATCCTGCCAGAAGCCGACGGCCAGACCCGCCAGATACGCTGAACCCAGCGCCGTAACTTCACGCACTTCCGGACGCTCAACACGGGTGCCGAGGATGTCAGACTGGAACTGCATCAGGAAGTTGTTGGCCACCGCCCCCCCATCCACACGCAGCGCCTGCAGACGGGTGTTCGCATCGTTCTGCATCGCTTCCAGAACGTCGCGGGTCTGATAAGCGATCGACTCCAGCGTGGCGCGGATGATGTGGTTAGCGTTCGCACCGCGCGTCAGACCGAAGATCGCGCCACGGGCATACGGGTCCCAGTAAGGTGCGCCCAGACCGGTGAATGCCGGTACCATGTAGACGCCGTTGGTATCTTTCACTTTCATCGCAAAGTATTCAGAGTCAGCGGCATCGCTGATCAGCTTCATCTCATCGCGCAGCCACTGAATTGAGGCACCCCCGATGAATACCGCCCCTTCCAGCGCATAGTTCACTTCACCACGCGGGCCACAGGCGATGGTGGTCAGCAGGCCATGCGTTGAGGTTACCGCTTCAGTACCGGTGTTCATCAGCATAAAGCAGCCGGTGCCGTAGGTATTTTTCGCCATGCCAGGCTGGACGCAGAGCTGGCCATAGAGCGCCGCCTGCTGGTCACCGGCAATACCGGCGATAGGAATACGCGTGCCGCCTTTACCGCCGATGTTGGTCTGACCATAGACTTCAGACGACGATTTCACTTCCGGCAGCATTTCACGCGGGATATCCAGGATATCCAGCAGGCGCTGATCCCACTCCAGCTTGTGAATGTTGAACATCATGGTACGGGAGGCGTTGGTGTAATCGGTGATATGCACGCGGCCCTGGGTCATTTTCCAGACCAGCCAGGTATCAACGGTGCCGAACAGCAGCTCGCCACGTTTCGCACGCTCACGCGCGCCTTCAACGTTATCGAGGATCCACTTCACTTTGGTGCCGGAGAAGTAGGGGTTAATCACCAGACCGGTGGTGTGCTGGATATACTCTTCCAGTCCCTCTTTCTTCAGTTTGTTACAGTAGTCGGCGGTGCGGGGATCCTGCCAGACGATGGCGTTATAGACCGGCTTACCGGTCTCTTTGTCCCAGACGATAGCGGTTTCACGCTGATTGGTGATACCGATAGCGGCAATTTCATCGGAGCGAATATCGGCGTGTGCCAGCACTTCAACCAGCGTGGAGCTTTGAGAGGCCCAGATATCCATCGGATCATGCTCAACCCAGCCCGCTTTCGGGTAGATCTGGGTAAATTCACGCTGCGAGACGGCGACGATGTTGGCGTCATGATCGAGGATCACGGCGCGTGAACTGGTTGTGCCCTGATCGAGCGCGACAATGTATTTTTTATCTGTGGTAGTCATAAATTCAGTCCTGATGATAAAAGGTGAAACTTACGCTTTACGCTGCTGAGCGCGTGCAACCGGTTTGTCTGCAGGAACACTGGCAGGTTCCTTCGCGGTGCCTGGCAGATAGCGGCCAATCAATGCGCGATAACCTACGGCACCCAGGCAGGCACCGACCAGCGGGCCAAAAATCGGTACGAGGAAGTAAGGGATGTCACGACCGCCGGTGAAGGCAACGTTACCCCAGCCTGCCAGCCATGCGAAAATCTTCGGTCCGAAATCACGTGCCGGGTTCAGGGCAAAGCCGGTCAGCGGACCCATTGCGCCACCAATTACCGCGACCAGCAGGCCGATCAGCAGGGGTGCCAGTGGGCCGCGTGGGATGCCGTTACCGTCATCCGTCAGACCCATAATGACCGCCATCAGTACCGCCGTGATGACCATCTCAACCAGGAATGCCTGACCGACACCGATGTGCGGGTTAGGATAGGTTGAGAAGATGCCCGCCAGGTCGAGACTCTCAACCGTACCGCGCACCATCTGATGGCTCTGCTCATAGTCAATAAAGAGGCTGTAGTAGAGGCCATAGACCAGCGCTGCGGCACAAAAGGCGCCGGCAACCTGTGAGATGATGTAGGGCAGAACTTTACGTCCTTCAAAATTAGCAAACAGGCAGAGCGCCACGGTAATGGCCGGGTTCAGGTGCGCACCCGAAATGCCTGCGGTGAGGTAGGCGGCCATGGAAACGCCCAGCCCCCAGATGATGCAGATTTCCCACTGACCGAATGCGGCACCGGCGAGTTTCAGTGCGGCCACACAGCCCGCGCCGAAGAAAATAATCAAGCCTGTCCCCAGAAATTCGGCAATACACTGACCTTTGAGCGTGTTAGTTGTCTGACTCATAATAGTGGTTCCTGAAGCGAGGTTAAATTTTATCAGTTTTTGTTCTCATTCCATGAGTCGCCCAGCTTTATTGTAGGGTTGGTGTGAATTTATCGTTAACGAACATAAACGAGAAATAGCGAAATCATTTTTTGTGTACTGTGTCATAAAAATGCGCGTTTTCGCGTATTCCGGCTTTCTTTCGCCCTTAAATGCGCCGGATAGCGGGCGTGGCGGAGGGATCGCTGTGTGCCGTTGATCGGAGCACAGCATAAATTCAGGCATAGACTGAAAAGTGTTACAGACTACGCCCGGCGCGCCCGCGTTGCTGGACTTGCGGGGTGAGGGTACATACAATCGGGACAACGTTGCTGGCTAGCGCTGGCATCATCAACGCCTTGCAGGAATTTAGGAGAGGTCAGAAAGATGTCATTTGAAGTGTTTGAGAAACTGGAAGCGAAAGTACAGCAGGCGATTGATACCATCACCCTGTTGCAGATGGAAATCGAAGAGCTGAAAGAGCAGAACAACTCACTGCGTAACGATGCGCAACAAGTCGCGGGCAACCACGATGCGCTGATGCGTGAAAATCAGCACCTGAAAGAAGAGCAGCACGTCTGGCAGGAACGTCTGCGCGCACTGCTGGGAAAAATGGAAGAGGTTTGAAGCCTCAGCTGATGTGAAAAACGGGTGCTCAGGCACCCGTTTTCATGTCTGCTCCCGGTTGCTGTCGGACCTTATTCGAGGTCCAGCGCATCCTCTGACAGAATGATACCGGTGTTGTCGGCATAGAGATGGTCACCGGAAAAGAAGGTCACGCCGCCGAAATTGACGCGCACATCGCTTTCGCCAATCCCTTCACCCGCCGCGCCGGCCGGAATGGCGGCAATCGCCTGAATGCCAATTTCCAGCTCTTCCAGCTCGTCAACCTGACGTACTGAGCCGTAGATGACCAGGCCTTCCCACTCGTTAGTGGCTGCCAGACGTGCCAGCTGCGCATCCACCAGCGCCCGACGCACGGAACCGCCGCCATCAATCACCAGCACCCGGCCGCGGCCATTTTCTTCCAGCAGGTCGTAGAGTAAGCCGTTGTCTTCAAAGCATTTCACTGTGGTAATCTGACCACCGAATGAAGTGCGCCCACCAAAGTTTGAAAAAAGCGGTTCAACCACATTCACTTCTTCATGGTAGATATCGCAGAGTTCAGATGTATCGTATTTCATAAGGGTTTCGTCTGTTTGCCACAGGAATGCTAAGTATATCGCTATATGCAGATTGTTGGCAAAATCATCACCCTGAAAAAAGCATCGTTCGATCAAGAACATGCATAAAAAAGCCCAGCCGGTTCGGCTGGGCTTCTGAAAAGTGCGACATCCGTGAATCAGAGAATGAAGCGGCTCAGGTCTTCGTCAGCCACCAGTTCATCCAGATGTTTACCCACATAGTCAGCATCAATGGTGACCGATTCACCGTGACGATCGCTGGCGTCATAGGAGATATCCTCCATCAGACGTTCCAGTACGGTATGCAGACGACGCGCACCGATGTTTTCGGTGGTTTCGTTAACCTGCCATGCGGCCTCAGCGATCCGGCGGATACCATCCTCGGTGAACTCAATATTCACGCCTTCGGTATTCATCAGCGCTTTGTACTGCACGGTCACAGACGCGTTAGGCTCTGTCAGAATGCGCTCGAAATCATTCACGGTCAGCGCCTGCAGTTCAACGCGGATAGGCAGACGACCCTGCAGTTCCGGGATTAAATCGGACGGGCTGGCAACCTGGAACGCGCCCGAAGCGATAAACAGAATGTGGTCCGTTTTCACCATACCGTGCTTGGTTGAGACCGTGCAACCTTCCACCAGCGGCAGCAGGTCGCGCTGAACGCCTTCGCGTGACACATCCGGACCGCCAGCATTCTGGCCGCCGCGCTTACAGATTTTGTCGATCTCATCGATAAACACGATACCGTGCTGCTCAACGGCATCGATGGCGTCCTGTTTAAGCTCTTCCGGATTCACCAGTTTTGCCGCTTCTTCTTCGATCAGCAGCTTCATCGCTTCTTTGATCTTCAGCTTGCGGGCTTTCTGCTTCTGGCCGCCGAGGTTCTGGAACATCGACTGCAGCTGGCTGGTCATCTCTTCCATTCCCGGAGGCGCCATGATTTCGACGCCCGGGCCGCTGGCAGCCAGGTCGATCTCGATCTCTTTGTCATCCAGCTGGCCTTCGCGCAGTTTTTTACGGAACGACTGGCGCGCCGCAGAAGGTTCCGCGCTCTGCTCTGACTGGCCCCAGTTGTTTTTGGCTGGCGGAATCAGAACATCCAGGATGCGCTCTTCCGCCATCTCTTCTGCACGGTATTTGTTCTTTTCAATCGCCTGGCTGCGCACCATCTTAATGGCGGAGTCGGTCAGGTCGCGAATGATCGAATCGACTTCCTTACCGACATAACCCACTTCGGTAAATTTGGTCGCCTCGACCTTGATAAAGGGCGCATTGGCCAGTTTAGCCAGACGACGGGCGATCTCCGTTTTACCGACACCGGTCGGCCCGATCATCAGAATGTTTTTCGGGGTCACTTCATGGCGCAGCTCTTCATCCAGCTGCATGCGACGCCAGCGGTTGCGCAGTGCAATAGCCACGGCGCGCTTGGCGCTGTCCTGGCCGATAATAAAGCGGTTCAGTTCGCTGACGATTTCGCGTGGAGTCATCTCAGACATAGTTATACCTTTACGCCCTGGAGGTTAATTCTTCGAAATTAACGTTATGGTTAGTGTAGATGCAGATATCGCCTGCGATGTTCAGCGACTTCTCAACGATGTCGCGCGCGCCCATGTCGGTATTCTCCAGCAGCGCACGTGCCGCGGCCTGGGCGAAAGGTCCGCCGGAGCCGATGGCAATCAGATCGTTTTCAGGCTGAATTACATCACCATTACCGCTGATGATCAGTGAGGCGGACTCATCCGCGACCGCCAGCAGGGCTTCAAGTCGACGCAGCATACGGTCAGTACGCCAGTCTTTAGCCAGTTCCACCGCGGCTTTCACCAGGTGGCCCTGATGCATTTCCAGTTTACGTTCGAAAAGCTCAAACAGGGTGAAGGCGTCTGCGGTGCCACCAGCAAATCCGGCAATCACCTTATCGTTGTATAAACGACGCACTTTTTTAACGTTGCCTTTCATCACGGTATTGCCGAGCGTAGCCTGGCCATCACCGCCAATCACTACCTGGCCGTTGCGTCGTACACTTACTATTGTTGTCACGGGCAGACCCCTTGTTGCAGTCGGAAAAGGACTCCGCGCACGGGGCGCGGAGTATCATGCAACAGATATGGGGCGGGTTTGACGGGTTTCAACCCCCGATTGAGAGGGGAATGCAGCCGGAGTGGCCGGAACTGCGCAGACGCTTCAGTGTGCTGTCTGCAGAGGCGCGATCTTTATACGGACCAATCACCACGCGATTCCAGCCGCCACCGGTCGTAATGCGGCTTTCAAATCCTTCAAAGGCTAAACCGGCACGCACTGACTCCGCCTGGTCGGTGCCTTTGAATGACCCGCACTGTACCATCCAGCGCTGCGAAGAGGCTTTCTCCGCCGGTTTCGCTTTCGCGGTCTCCTGCGGTTTTGACTGCACCTCAGGTTCCCGCGTAACTGGCGCAGGCTGCGTCTGGCGCTGAACATTTTGCTGCTGCTGCTGCTGCTGCTGCTGCTGCTGCTGCTGACGTTGCTGCTGTAACTGCAGCTGCTGCTGACGCTGTTGTTGCTGCTGCAACTGCTGCTGGCGCTGCTGCTGCTGTTGAGCCTGCAACTGCTGACGTTGCTGCTGCAGCTGTTGTTGCTGAACCTGCTGCTGCTGACGTTGCTGCTGTTGCTGGAACTGCTGCTGCTGGCGTTGCAGCTGCTGTAACTGCTGCTGATGCTGCAGCGTCTGCTGACGTTGCGCCGGTGTCTGTTCGTTCCACGGCACTTCGTTCAGCTGCGTTGGCTGCTGGCGCATATCCGCCTGCATCTGCTCCAGCAGCTGACGCTGCTCGTCAGTCAGCTGCGTCTGCGACTTCACCTCGCCACCCGAAGAGGGTTCGATAGGGGTCGGCACGGTAACCTGACGGTTCTCCAGCTCTTTAATATATTTCCAGCGCTCTTCGGGCTTCGGCGGTAAGCCATTGCCGTTGGCTTTATGATCCGTAATGACCGGCACGTCCTCTTTCTTGTGATGCGCCAGGAACCATAAACCACCGGCAAAGGTCACCAGCACGGCGACCGCCAGTACAATCATCAGTTTGGATGTTCCCGAACCGCCTTTGCTCTTCTTGCCGCGGCTGGGGCTTTTTTTGCGACGCGTCCCTGTTGAACGCCCGCGGCCTACGTAATCTTTTTGTGCCACTCTCGTTCTTATACCCTTCAAAAATAGTGCCAGATGGGCGAAATGATGATTTTTACGCGCCCGGCAAGGAGTCCGCCATGTTACTCAAGGGTCGGAACTTTGACCAGCAGTGTTCGCTTTAAGAATCTACTGAAAAAGCGCGGCGAATACGCTTATTTTTCACGCTTTTTTGCGCGCGCCGTGCTGCCCCGAATGGTCAGACCCGCGTCCAGTAGCCGCGAACCGCTGATGACCCGTTTGCCATTCAGCTCATCCAGCAGCAGCAGCATCGCTTCCCGGCCGATCTGATAGCGCGGCTGGGTAACGGTAGTCAGCGGCGGCTCGCAGTAGCGCGACAACTCGATGTCATCAAATCCCACCACAGAGAGATCGTCTGGTATCCGCAGCCCGCAGCGTCGGGCCTGATTCATCGCTCCGAGCGCCATAATGTCGCTGTGGCAGAACAGCGCGCGCGGTGGCTGCGGCAGGGTCATCAGCTGATTCATCGCGGCAACGCCCGCTTCAAAGGTGAAATCGCCGCGCACAATATAGGTGAGATCGACCGTCAGGCCACTGCGCCGCATCGCCTGGACATAGCCCTGTAACCGATACTGACAGAGCGGCATCTCTTCCGGCCCGGCGATACAGGCAATCTGTGTGTGACCTAACTGCAGCAGATGATTAACCGCTTCAAACGCGGCGGTCAGGTTGTCGATGTGCACCGAGGGCAGTGACATTTCGGGCGCAAACTCATTCGCCATCACCATCGGCGGCAGGTTGCGCTGCTCATCAATGCCGGCATCGAAGGGCAACTGTGAGCCCAGCAGGACCATGCCATCTATCTGGCGTGTCACCATCAGGTTGAGAAAGGTTCGCTCCTGCTGATTCTGATGGGCGCAGTCGCCAATCAGCACCAGATAACCCTCTTCGGCTGCCGTGACTTCAATGCCGCGGATGATTTCACTGAAGAAGGGATCGCAGATATCAGGGACAATGACGAGGATGGTTCGGGTCTCATTGCGACGCGCGTTGCGTGTTGGACCATGTGCTGCATAGCCGACGGCGGCAACGGCCTGTTCGACTTTCTGTCGGGTGGCCGCAGAAACTTTCTCCGGATTCATCAGCGCACGCGATACGGTGGCGGTTGAGACACCCGCATGTTCCGCGACATCCTTCATCGTGGCGGCGGGCGGTTGTTGATTCTGCTCCAACACATGCTCCTGACGCATTATGGCGTGTTCGATTCTGTTTTTGCCTGCTCAGAGGCAAACCAGCCACATTGTTAACGATTGCGTGGCTGGTTGTTACTTAATTTGCATAAAAATTGTGACTTATGCGACATTTTTCGATCTGGCTCGCAACGTCAGCGGAGATCAGCTCTCGGTAGGGTCAATATCCAGCGTCCATTTCACTTTGCGCGCGGCGGCCAGGGTGGAAATCAGCGGTAGCGAACTGCTCAGCAACTGCTGCAGACGCTGCCGGGAAGGGTGCTGAACCAGCAGTTGCCAGCGCCAGCGGCCGCTGCGTTTTGGCTGCAGGGCCGGGACCGGCCCCATAAACCACATGGCCTGATCGTTGAGTGGACTGGCCTCCAGCAGGTTACGAAGCTGTTGCAGAAATTCAGCTGCCTGCTGATTATCCATATCTTCAGCGCGAAACAGCGCATGGCGGCTCCAGGGCGGCAGGTGAACCGCCTGGCGCTCCAGCAGTGCCTGCTGCGCAAACGCCGTATAGCCCTGGTGCAGCAGGGTCTGAAGCAGCGGATGTTCCGGGTGGTGGGTCTGCAGCAGGACTTCGCCCTGCTTACCGGCACGCCCGGCGCGCCCGGCGACCTGGGTGTAGAGCTGAGCAAAGCGCTCCGCCGCCCGGAAATCGGCGGAAAACAGCGCCCCATCGACATCCAGTAGCGACACCAGCGTCACGTCAGGGAAGTGGTGGCCCTTCGCCAGCATCTGAGTACCAACCAGAATGCGCGCGCCTCCGCGATGCACATCGGCCAGATGCTGCTCCAGCGCCCCTTTACGGCTGGTGGTATCACGATCGATTCGCGACACCGGCACGCCAGGGAACAGCGTGCCGAGCTGCTGTTCCAGCTGTTCCGTGCCGACACCGACCGGCAGCAGGTGAGTCGAGCCACACTGCGGGCACTGATGAGGAAGCGGACGCTGGCTGTCGCAGTGGTGGCAGCGCAGCTGGCGATGATGCTGATGCAGCGTGTAGTAGCGGTCACAGCGGTGACACTCGGCAATCCAGCCGCAGTCGTGACAGAGCAGGGCGGGCGAAAAGCCGCGGCGGTTAAGAAACAGCAGCACCTGATTATCCGCCTGCAGGTGCTGACGCATTTTGCCAATCAGGCCCGGTGCCAGGCCGCCGATCAGCTGCACACCTTTTAAGTCGATCAGCTGTTGCAGCGCCGGTCTGGCATTGCCTGCGCGCTTTGTCAGGTCGAGCTGGCGGTACTTGCCGCTGCGCACATTGTGCAGCGTCTCCAGCGCGGGCGTCGCCGATCCCATTACAATCGGGATATTTTCTTCATGGGCGCGAAACACAGCCAGATCGCGCGCCTGATAGCGCCAGCCCTCCTGCTGCTTGTAAGAGCTGTCGTGCTCTTCATCAATGATGATGACCCCCGGCCGGGCCAGCGGGGTAAACAGCGCCGAGCGGGTGCCAATCACAATCGCCGTTTCACCGCGCCGCGCACGTAACCAGACGGCCAGCCGCTCACTGTCGTTTAAGGCGGAGTGCAGCACGTCAATCGGCGCATCAAAACGCTCCTGGAAACGGGCAATGGTCTGCGGGGTCAGGCCGATCTCCGGGACCAGCACCAGCGCCTGTTTTCCCCGCGCCAGCACATTCTCCAGCACGCTGAGGTAAACCTCCGTTTTGCCGGAGCCGGTGATGCCCGCCAGCAGCCAGGCGGCGTAATGTTCGTCATCTGCCCGAATTGCACCGACCGCCATCGCCTGATCGGTATTCAGACGCAGGCGTTCGCCTTTAACGGCGAAGGTGGTTCGCCAGTCGTGCCGCTGCGGCTGATGCTCATACAGCTCGCACAGCCCTTTGGCGCGCAGAGCCTGAAGCGTCGCCTCCGTCAGGTCGTGTTCGCTGACCTGATGGCGATAGAGCGGCTGCTGACGCAGGGCAGCCAGCGCCTGCTGCTGTTTGGGCGCGCGCTTTAAACTCTCCGGCGTGGTCGCCCGGCCCTGCTCGGTAATTTCCCAGCGCCATAACGGGTTATCCTGCGCGGGTTTGCCCTGACGCAGCAATACCGGGATGGCATGGTTCAGCACTTCGCCCTGGGGAGAGTGATAGTAGCTGGCGGCCCAGTTAAGGATGCGCCACAGCGAAGAGGGATAGAGTGACTCGCTATCGAGCACCTCAATGACGCGCTTGAGCTGTCCTTCGGGCAGATCGCTGCTCTCACGCAGGGCGACCACAATGCCGATCATCCTGCGATTGCCAAAGGGCACACTTACGCGACCACCCATGACCGGCTGCGCGCCCTGTGGCGGCAGATAATCAAACAGGCGGGGCAAGGGGACGGGCAGGGCAACCTGGACAACGGGCATAACTCTCTCTTTCCGGCTCGGGCATCGGGAGGGCTAGTGTACACGCTGGACCCGGATGGCGGGTATCCCAGGATAAATTTGCAGCAATGATAACTTCTCTGTATAATATGCCGCCTTCGGTGAGAAAGACCTTGCCGGAGTACACCCTATAATGTTCAACCGCGTGTGGTGCTGTGCAGGTTTACGCCTGGCACGGAGAGCGACACGGCCTTCTATGAGGTTTCCCATGAAACAAGGTATTCACCCGAAATACGAAGCAGTTACTATCAAATGTACCTGCGGCAACGAGATCCACACCCGTTCAACACTGACTCACGAACTGAACCTGGACGTCTGTGGTAAATGCCACCCGTTCTATACCGGTAAGCAGCGTGAAGTGGCAACTGGTGGCCGTGTTGACCGCTTTAACAAGCGTTTCAGCGTGCCAGGCGCTAAAAAATAAGATTAAAAGGCACCTGAACCTGCGGGTTCGGCGGCAACAAAAAACCCAGCCTCGGCTGGGTTTTTTTATGGCCCGGTTACAGGCTGGAGTCTGTTTCAGGCTTGTTCAATTCCAGAAGCTGCGTGGTGTAATCACCATCTAAATCAGCAATGGTAGTGATCTTAGGGGCTGAAATCGAAATTTTATCCGCTTTCATGGTGCCCTGCCTGCACAATAACCACAGCCGGCAGGATGTATTACTGATTTTGCCATCCGTTGTCAGCGCCAGGGTTGCCGCCTTCAGGGTACCCTTATTAGAAATTCCACTTTTACCGGTCACGCTTAACCGCTCAGTCGCCTGCATCACGCCCTGATTGCTGAAGTCGTCAGAAACGAGAGAGGCATTCTGCGCTGTGAGGGTTCCGGCGTTAGAGACAGTTACGGCAGAAACAGAGGCTGTGCTCTGTGCGGTAACATCGCCTGACCGGAGGCTGACCCCTTTAACGGCGTATAAGCCAATAGTGTCCGCCTGAATCGAGCCGGAGTTAATCAGGCTGGTGTTGGCGACAGGCGTGATAACGCCATTCACCGTGCTGTAGCCGGTCTGCATTGTCAGGGCTCCAGCCGTGCTGATGGTGCCTCTATTTTCGATATCTCCCGCCAGCGAAAAAATGCTGACGGTACCATCGCCACTGATCTGCCCTTTCTCGTTGTTAGTCACTTTTCCATAACTCACGATGCTGGCGTTATTGGTGGCTTTAACAGTGCCTTCATTCGTGAATGTATTTGTTGTCTGCAGAGCAGCCTGGCTGGCAGAAAGCGTCCCTTTGTTCGTCATGCTGCCGCTGGCTGCGATGCTCATCACGCCAGCGTCAAGGGTCCCGTTGTTGGTTAACGTGCCATTGGTTGAGATATAAAGGCTGTTAGCATTCAGGACGCCATTGTTGTTGACGCCCGCACCAGCTTCCGTGGTTTGCAGCTGGATCAGGCCTGCTGTTGCTCCGCCCAGCGCGCTGACATCAATACTGTTGCCGCGTGCCTTTGCCGTTGTGGTGGCGGTTGCCTGACCCGATGCGCGGTTGTACGTATATTTACCGGCAATCGCTTTCAGCTGGGTTGTCTCAACTTTGCCATTGAGCGTAATTTTCTGCGCCAGCAGGTCCGTATAATCGGCCCCTTTCAGCCCTTTGTCATTAACAGTAAGCGTGCCTTTGGCTACATTAAAGCCCGTCAGTGCACCATCGGTTAAAACTGGCGTGCCGGTGGTCAGGGTGGCGCGTCCGGTATTGATAAAATTACAGCCGGAACAGGTGATCCCGTTTGGGTTGGCGATAATGACATCGGCCTTCTGACCTGCGACTTCAATAAAGCCGTTCAGTGAAGAAGCTTTATTTGAGATGACCTCGTTCAGAATCAGACTGGCTGAGCTATTCAGATTGCTGTTCCGGGCAATATTACCACTGTCGCGAACCATATCTGTGGTGCTGTTATTCAGTACCAACCCCTTTTCGGAGACGTTGAAGCTCTGATACATATTATGTGACAGACCATTCGCATCCGGCTGATTAATATCCACCACGGTCGAACCATTTGCATGCTGATAACTGTTCAGTGCAGAAAGCGCAGGCTGACTACACAGGGTGGCGAGCGTCGCCAGGAATAGCAGATTAAACTTATGCGTATTCATTTTTTTCCTCTGGATGTGTGTGTTTATTTTCAAACTCTTTTTATTTAACGCTTTTACTTCTTACTAATATTTCCACTGCAGTGAAAAACCGAGCGTAACGGGATCGGTGTGGAAAGCCTGGGGTTTTTTAACCGGGGTGCCGGCAAAAAGATCAAAACGTGTTTTCAGGAGTGTTCCCCGCAGGCCAGCCACGCTGCCTATAACGGTTTTTCCGGCATATTCCTGCTGGCTGCTATTACCGTAGACCTGGCCTGCGTCAATACCGATATAAGGCTGAACCGGTTTGTCAGGGAAAATCCAGCTGATATCGTTGCGCCAGAACCAGCCTTTATTATCCTGAAGCGCGTATTCGCCATCGAAGCCACGAACCGTCCAGCGGTTTGCCAGCGAAAAGCGATTCAGCGAAGAGAGGGTGTCGGGTGAATATTGCACACTGACATGGGGTGAGTAGTTCAGCCAGTTATCTCCTAACTGGAAATTAACCGAACCTTTCAGATCCAGCGTCATAATCCGGCCCTGCGTATCAATGAGCCCATACGTCTGTTCAACGGTATGGCTGCTGTTAAACCAGGGCATCTTCCGTTGATAGCTCAGGGTCGTCGTCAGCGCCGCGTTATCGTCATGCATCTCATGCTGCAGCAACGCTTTCCAGCCCGCACTTTTTTTATGCATGCTGATGAGGTCCCGGTCATTAAGTGAATAACGCGATGACGTGTTGAAGATTTGCAGGCCAGCTGTGGTGGTCTGAAAGAGGGTTCGCGAAAGCAGTCGGTTGAGCTGCGCACTGTAGTAGCTGTTCTTATTATCCAGTGCCCATTCTGACCAGTTTCCGGTCAGGCGTTGCTGATAATGACTCTGGCTGGCATAGAGATCGAGCCACCAGAAACCCCATGGCACCGAATAACCTATCGATTTATTATCATTGCCTTTGCGGGTCTGTTTCGGAGCAATATCGTGGCCGTAAGAGACGTAAAATATGTCACTTAATGACGCAATGTTGTTTAAATAGAGTGCGGTTCCCCCCTGATAGCGCCCCGTCGCCGCCGAGCCGGCATCATTCAGCCAGGCGCTCATCTGCCAGTATTTATCCTGTTCGCGCTGGATAACGATATCGCTTTCACCTTTGCTGCTGCCTGGCAATAGCTGAACGTTAACCCGCGATCCCGGGACGCGCTGAAGATTAAGGCTGCCCTGTTCCAGATCGCTGAGTTCGAGCAGATCGCCCGCGCTGAACGGCAGGGTACTGGTCAGATTAATGTCGTCGCCACTCGCCTTATTTAGCACGATTTTTCCGACGTGACCGGCATGAATATCAAACGTTAACGTACGGCCCGACAGATTCTGTTCGGGCAAATTAACACGCGTTGTAATATAACCCAGCCGGATAATTTCATTCTGCAGCGTTTTAGCGAGAAGTTTTATTCCGTTAATGCCCAGGCACTTCCCTTCTGCCTGTGCAGTGAAATAGCGTAATTTTCTGAGGTGCAGATTTTTACTGTCCTGATTCAGCGAAATATTATCGATCGGATAGCAATTTTCCTCATGCGGAAACGGAATCGCTTCCGGTCTGAAGTCCTCTTTTTCAGACATGCCAGGCGGCAGGTCAGGCGTTAATTGCGCTTTGCGCTCCCGATCCTGTTGCCGGGCATTAATATTCTCATTTTGCACCGTTATAGCCGGTGCCACGCTGGATGCAGAAGTGAAATAACTGGTTGTGCCGGTGATGAAAAGAATAAAAAAAGTGGGTGCGAAGGATTTTATTTTATATTTGATGCTCATTGGCTTTCCGTGAAATTATCGCTCTGACAAAATCTTACGGATGCGCATAATAGTGAACAATAGTAATAATTCTATTGTCCGGATAAAACAATATTCTTATTGCAATGGAAATAACGCAATAATAAGGAAAAGAGGGTAGATTTTTCTGATACGTCTGGCAGGCAATATGCAGGCGATGGCGTCAGGCCGGAAGAGAGGAGCGTCACAGGGGGCAGAACGGATCAGAAAAGCGGCTCCCTGAGCGGAGCCTGCTTCTCTGCAGCGAGGTCAGGCGATAACGGCGCCGGGGATCAATATTCCCATGTGTCCGGATCAACACCCATCTGGCGCATAATTGCTTTCGCTTCTTCCGGGATCTCATCGCTGCGCTCTTTGCGCAGGTCGACGTCATCCGGCAGCGGTTGACCCGTAAAGGCATGTAAAAAGGCTTCGCAAAGCAGCTCGCTGTTGGTGGCGTGACGCAGGTTGTTCACCTGACGACGGGTACGCTCATCCGTTAAAATCTTCAGCACGCTCAAGGGGATAGACACTGTAATCTTCTTGACCTGCTCGCTCTTCTTACCGTGCTCAGCGTACGGGCTGATATATTCGCCGTTCCATTCAGCCATGGGTTACCTTAATTAATAAACGTTAAATGTGAGGAAATCAGCGGATTATGCCTGATTTTTTCCTGCCTGACCCCTGATATGGCGGGTTTTCTTCGTTCACTGCCTCTGTATTTCAGAGAGGAACGCCAGGCGATGACGCATAATTTTAGCGGGTATTGCGTTTCTGCTCAATCTATACGCAAAGACATTTAGATGTCCAGATGTATTGACGTCTAATTAGAGGGTGATATTCTGTGAGCCACATTTTATTCACTTTTCAGGAACAATTCGCTCATGACGCGTAAACCGGCAACCATCGCAGTGCGTAGCGGTTTGAATGATGACGAGCAGTATGGCTGCGTTGTCCCGCCTATCCATCTTTCCACAACCTATAACTTCCTGGATTTTAATGAGCCGCGTGCGCATGACTATTCCCGTCGGGGTAACCCCACGCGTGATGTCGTGCAGCGTACGCTGGCGGAACTGGAAGGCGGTGCGGGCGCGGTATTAACCAATACCGGGATGTCGGCGATTCATCTGGTGACGACGGTGTTCCTGAAGCCTGGCGATCTGCTGGTTGCGCCACATGACTGCTATGGCGGCAGCTATCGGCTGTTTGACAGCATGAATAAGCGTGGCGCATATCGGGTGAAATTTGTTGATCAGGGCGATCCGGTGGCACTGCAGGCGGCACTGGATGAGAAACCTAAACTGGTGCTGATCGAAAGCCCCAGCAATCCGCTGCTGCGCGTGGTGGATATCAGCGCGATTTGCACCGCTGCCCGGGCGGCGGGTGCCATCAGCGTGGTGGATAACACCTTTATGAGTCCGGCCCTGCAGAATCCGCTGGCGCTGGGGGCAGACCTGGTGATCCACTCCTGTACGAAATATCTCAACGGTCATTCCGACGTGGTGGCAGGCGCGGTGATTGCTAAAGATCCGCAGCTGGCGACGGACCTGGCCTGGTGGGCAAACAACATTGGCGTCACGGGCGCGGCCTTTGACAGCTACCTGCTGCTGCGCGGGATTCGCACACTTTCACCACGCATCGCAGCGGCGCAGCGCAATGCGCTGGCGATTGTGGAGTATCTGAAGCAGCAGAAACGGGTGAAAAAGTTGTATCATCCTTCGCTGCCGGAGAACGCCGGACACGAACATGCCGTTCGTCAGCAGCGCGGCTTTGGCGCCATGCTGAGTTTCGAGGTTGACGGTGACGAGGCGCTGCTGCGCCGCTTCCTGAAAGCGCTGCGGCTGTTTACGCTGGCGGAATCGCTGGGTGGCGTTGAGAGTCTGATCTCCCACACCGCCACCATGACGCACGCGGGGATGTCGGCAGAGGCACGCGCTGCAGCGGGCATTTCCGATACGCTACTGCGGGTTTCTGTTGGTATTGAAGATCACGAAGATTTAATTGCCGATCTGGATAATGCATTCCGGGTCGCAGCCGAGGGTTAAGCATGACGATTTCAGCAGGCACGGGAACGCCGACTATCAGGCAGTTGCATAAATTTGGCGGCAGTAGCCTGGCCGACGCACGCTGCTATCAGCGTGTGGCCAGCATCATGGCGGATTACAGTCAGCCGGGCGACATGATGGTGGTCTCTGCGGCTGGCTCGACCACCAACCAGCTGATTAGCTGGCTGAAGCTGAGCCAGAGCGACCGGCTCTCCGCGCACCAGGTGCAACAGGCTTTACGGCGTTACCAGAGCGAACTGATCGGTGCGCTGCTGCCTGCTGAGATGGCGGAACCCTTAACTGCGGCATTTATTCGCGACCTGGAAAAGCTGGCCGCGCTGCTGGATGGACCGATAACCGATGCGGTCTACGCCGAAGTGGTCGGCCACGGTGAACTCTGGTCGGCGCGCCTGATGGCAGCGGTGCTGAGTCAGCGCGATATGCAGGCCTGCTGGCTGGATGCGCGTGAGTTTCTGCGTGCTGAACGTGCGGCCCAGCCGCAGGTCGATGAAGGCAAATCCTGGCCGCTGCTGCAGACCCTGCTGGCACAGCATCCGCATCAGCGCATCGTGGTGACCGGCTTTATCAGCCGCAATGATGCGGGTGAAACCGTCCTGCTTGGCCGCAACGGTTCCGACTACTCCGCCACGCAGATTGGTGCGCTGGCAGGTGTGGGACGGGTCACGATCTGGAGCGATGTGGCGGGCGTCTACAGCGCCGATCCACGCAAAGTTTCTGATGCCTGTCTGCTGCCGCTGTTAAGGCTGGACGAAGCCAGTGAGCTGGCGCGTCTGGCGGCCCCGGTGCTGCATACCCGCACCCTGCAGCCGGTTTCCGGCAGCGATATCGACCTGCAGCTGCGCTGCAGTTATCAGCCGGAGCAGGGTTCCACCCGCATCGAACGGGTGCTGGCCTCCGGAACCGGCGCACGCATCGTGACCAGTCATGATGATGTCTGTCTGATTGAAATCCAGCTGCCGGAGCAGCATGACTTCGCCATCCTGCACAAAGAGATCGACCTGCTGCTGAAGCGGGCGCAGCTGCGTCCGCTGGCGTTTGGCGTCCATCCTGACCGCCAGCTGCTGCAGCTCTGTTACACCTCTGAAGTGGTCAACAGCGCCTTTACGCTGCTGCAGGATGCCGGACTGCCGGGCCATCTGCAGCTGCGTGACGGCCTGGCGCTGGTGGCGCTGGTAGGCGCAGGCGTGACCCGCAATCCGCTGCATACCCATCGCTTCTGGCAGCAGTTAAAAGATCAACCTGTTGAATTTATCTGGCAGTCTGAAGAGCACATCAGCGTGGTCGCGGTGCTGCGCGTCGGTCCCACTCAGCATCTGATTCAGGGATTACATCAGTCACTGTTCCGTGCAGAAAAGCGTATCGGCCTGATGCTGTTTGGCAAAGGCAATATCGGCTCACGCTGGCTGGAGCTGTTTGCCCGCGATCAGGAAACGCTCTCAGCGCGCACCGGCTTTGAATTTGTGCTGGCGGGTGTGGTGGACAGCCGTCGCAGCCTGCTGAGTTATGAGGGACTGGATGCCAGCCGTGCGCTGGCCTTCTTTGACGATGAAGCGGTGGAGCGTGACGAAGAGTCGCTGTTCCTGTGGATGCGCGCTCATCCGTTTGATGATTTAGTGGTGCTGGATGTCACCGCCAGTACGCCGCTGGCGCAGCAGTATCTCGACTTTGCCAGCCACGGTTTCCATGTCATCAGCGCCAATAAAGTGGCCGGTGCATCCGACAGCCAGACCTGGCGGCAAATCCGTGATGCTTTTACCAAAACCGGACGTCACTGGCTCTATAACGCCACTGTCGGTGCGGGTCTGCCGATCAACTATACGGTGCGCGATCTGCGTGACAGCGGTGATACCATCCTGGCGATCAGCGGGATCTTCTCCGGCACGCTGTCATGGCTGTTCCTGCAGTTTGACGGCACGGTGCCCTTCACCGAGCTGGTGGATCAGGCGTGGCAGCAGGGCCTGACCGAACCCGATCCGCGGGCCGATCTCTCAGGGCAGGATGTAATGCGCAAACTGGTGATCCTGGCGCGTGAGGCGGGCTATAACATCGAGCCGGATCAGGTGCGGGTGGAATCGCTGGTGCCAGACAACTGCCAGCAGGGCTCGGTTGACCATTTCTTTGAAAATGGCGATGAGCTGAATGAGCAGATGCTGCAGCGACTGGAAGCGGCGCGGGAGATGGATCTCGTGCTGCGTTATGTTGCCCGCTTTGATGCCAACGGCAAGGCGCGCGTCGGGGTTGAAGCGGTTCGTCCGGAACATCCGCTGGCCTCGCTGCTGCCCTGCGACAATGTCTTCGCCATTGAAAGCCGCTGGTATCGCGACAACCCGCTGGTGATTCGCGGGCCGGGCGCAGGCCGGGATGTCACCGCCGGTGCTATCCAGTCAGATATCAATCGCCTCGCACAACTGCTCTAGTCCTCCCCTCAGGCGCTTCGGCGCCTGTTTTCAATGCGTTACCGCTGCCTGTTGAATCTCTTTCATGCTGGTTGAAAATTGATCATCGCTGTTCACGATTTATTCGTTGACGGCACGATCGGATTGGGTCATTTTGAACATCTGGACGTCTAAACGTTCAGATGTTCGCGGTCCAGTTTTTAACCGATGAGGATGCAGGATGAGTTTCTTTCATGCCAATCAGCGCGAAGCGCTAAACCAGAGCCTGGCTGAGCTGAACGGGCGCATTAACGTCTCATTTGAGTTCTTCCCACCGCGGTCTGAAGAAATGGAAGAGACCCTGTGGCGTTCCATCGACCGTCTGAGCAGCCTGAAACCGAAATTTGTTTCTGTCACCTACGGTGCCAACTCAGGCGAGCGCGATCGCACGCATAGCATTATCAAAGGCATTAAAGATCGCACCGGTCTGGAGGCGGCTCCTCATCTCACCTGTGTTGATGCCACCCGCGATGAACTGCGCGCCATCGCCCAGGATTACTGGTATAACGGCATCCGTCACATTGTGGCGCTGCGGGGCGATCTGCCAGAGGGAAGCGGCAGGCCGG
>Ga0224732_1003_pt1 | contig 24696 bp, 41 predicted proteins | sample IA12soil_GW_FP2_2_FD_161643 | JGI IMG/M metagenome (GOLD analysis project Ga0224732, IMG submission 161643) | Enriched cells from agricultural soil in Iowa, United States - IA12soil_GW_FP2(+) | ecosystem: Environmental > Terrestrial > Soil > Agricultural land | place: USA: Iowa | collected 2017-05-08 | reverse complement strand
ATATAGGTGCAACATGGAAAATATTTTATTCTCAATCGGCCACGACGCTAAATCCCGCCGCGCTAAAAACTTCGATATGACATGGCCTGAGTTCATCGCTGAGATGATGGACTACATTGACGAGCCGTCTTTGGGCGTTGAGTTCACTGGTACAGAAACTAAAGACCAGTACGACCGCAAGAAGAAACAACAGAACTATATCGCCGCTGCTGTAGATAAAGTGCGCTCTAACGATACTATCCTTGGGCGTTCTATTATATTTATCGACCTCGACGGCGTGACCACGCGTCAAGTGCGTAAAGTGACCCGCACACTTAACCAGCGCGGCCTTGCCTATTTCGCCCACGGCACCAGCTCCGACCGCCACGAACTGAAAGGCGGCGAAGACGTGCGCGCCGTTCGTTTCCTTATCCCTACCAATCGCCCGATGGATGCGGATGAGATTTGGCACGTACAGCATAGCTTCTTGAATTCAATCGGCATCGACGACATGCCCGGCGTTGACCTGACCGCGTGTCAGCGCGCCCGTATTATGTTCGTACCACCGTATGATGCGCAGTGGTGGGAAGGTGAAGGAAAGCCGGTTCGCGTAAGCAGCATGTTAAACAACAGCTACGAACCACCGAGCGAGAACGGAAATACCAAGTGGACAGACGAAGCACTGGCCACCGCGTCTGAAAACTCACAGGCTATCGCAGGTTGGGCGTTCGAAATGGGGCTGGAACCACTGACCAGTGGGCGCGGCTGGGCGCTGCAATGCCCTAACCACATGTCGCACACTGGCGACGACGGCACAGACGGCAGCACGGCAATCCTGCTACCCGACTCATTGCACCCGGAAGTGCGTTTCCAGTGCCAGCATGACCATTGTCGTAATCTGAACAGCCACCAGCACATGACGCTACAGATGGCCGGTGTACCGAACGCATACCTGCCAGAGGCGCACAACATCAGCAAGAAACAAATTGCTGAAATGCTACCATTCTTAGATGAAGACGAAGCAGCCACCATCCACGCAAGCCAAGTAGACGCGGCTGCCGATGGTATCGAAGCCCACCTGTGCCAAGACGAAGACCTGTTAGACGAGCCGTGCGCACTGTTCACCAAGCGCGACCCGATTATCGAAGGGCTTTATAACTTCAAATCCACGTTCGAGCTGGTGGGCGAGTCGAACATTGGTAAATCATTCTTCTTGCTCGGCCAGATGGCTTGCGTTGCGGGTGGCTTCCCGTTCGCCGGTTCTAAAGTTATCAAGTCGCACTCGTTCTACTTCGACGCGGAAGGCGGCAGCACGACCTTAGACCGTAAGCAGGCGTTACAGAAGACCTACGGCGACGACTTAGACTGGTTGCACGTTATCGACCTGCAACGCGAAGGCTGGGACTTAACATCTAAAGCGGGTGTGCGCTCAATCATCCGACATATCCGCACTGTGGCCGGGGACGAGCCGGTTGGCTTGGTCGGTTTCGACTCATTGAACCAGTCGGTCGCGCTGTCCGATAAACCATTTGATGAAAACTCATCCTCTGACATGGGCACCGTCGCATCGGCGCTTAAAGCGATTGCCGATGAAACCGGAGCGTGTGCCGGCGTCGTACATCACCCCGCCAAGACAGAGAAAGGCACCAGCCGCGTTGGTCGTGGTTCCGGCGCGTTGCATGGTGCGGTTGATTTCGTGTACTTCATCGACCAGCCGGACGATGCCAAGCCATTACAGCTTAACTTCCATATGGGGAAGGCACGCGGCAGCACGAAACAGTTACCGCGCGGCTTTGTCATGGCCAAATGCAAAATCGACGTTGAGCAAAGCCACGACGACGCGATTATCGCCATGCAGTCCGACCGCGAACCGCAAGACTTCTCTGAATATCTGAACGGGTTTACAGTCAAACCGTTCGACAGCTCACCGCGCGACGAGACATTAGTGCTTATCCCCGTAGCCTTGAACGCGTTCGAATCAGAAGCCGCGACCGTTGCACGCACGGCAACCAAGGAAGCAAAAGACAATAATCTTAAAGGTGATGAGAAGGCAATCTACGCCGCGATTGAAACTTTACAAGACTCAGACGACCGCTCAACAGGCTTCACCGCTGCCGAGATTATCCGGTTAGCAGGCGCGGGCGGTGGTCGCAGACCGGCACTTAAATCACTAGCCGAACGCAAAGTTATCTGCTTCGGACGTGACGAGAACGGAAGATTACTTAACGGCGAGGGTGAACGAAAGACACAATATCGGCTGCCAACATCACCAAACGACCATCTAGAACTACAGCCAACACTCGACGATTCAGACCTAGAAAACTAAGCAAAAGGGATAGAAAAGGAGAAGTTGGCCGCTGAATAAGGATGCAAGGGGTATGCATCTTTATGCAAGATTTTAAAGGGATGAGAATAGCTCTCAGGAGAGTTCTCCCTTTTCTATCCCTGCCGTAAAATCAATAACTTAACAGGTCGAGGGAAAAGGGATACGCGTATCCTCTGACGAGGAATGGGGGTCGTTTATCCCTCCCCCTTTCTCCTCGCGAGGATATTCATTTATGCAGCCACCTGTTTCACGGCAACTAGACGTGAGTAACTCAGCGGGGATATGTTGGCTGCAGTAGCTAAGACACACGGCAACTATATGTTGGCTGCAACTTAGATTTTAGTTGAGTAGGTGATTGAATTTGGGTAGCCGATTGGTAGCTACGGGCGGTAGCGGGTGGTCTGTAAGATGTTTCAACTTGTCATACAAGATTCGAGGTTTATGCGTATAGTAATATTTCTTGCATTCTAGATAATACTGTTATAATCTAGGTTTATCGAAACGAAAGGAGACAGAACAATGTTAACAACAGAACAGTCAAACCAATTAACAGCGCTTTTAAAACGTGAGCGCACAGCACGTAAGGATTTGGTACTGGCGTATCGCTCACGTTTGAGCCATGACGTTATATGCGAACTGATTGACCGCGTAGAGACATTAGAGGGACGTTTAGACATTCTGATTAACGAGCTGGAGCAGAACAATGTTTAAGAAAGGTCAGTTAGTGCGGAGTAAAGTATCTGGCGAGTTTTATATTGTGTTGCACCGCGCGACAAGACGAACACCGGTTACGCTAGTATTCCCTGTGACCGGAGAGCATTTCCACATGAACGAGCGCTACTTGGAACTCATCGGCAACAACTACAAGGTGAAGACGAATGTTTAAGAAAGGCCAGTTAGTACGTCATTGGGTCACGCGTAATATATTCGTTGTTAACAGCGCCGCCGCCAACTTCGATAGTAGTTACTGGGTTACGAGCATTTTCAGCGGGCGCGAGTACCTAATACCCGAAACGTCACTAACGCTCATCGGCAACAACTACAAGGTGAAGCCGCGTGATGCTATTCCGGAAAGGCGAGATAGTTATAAGTAAAGCCACGGGACTACGAAATGAAGTTGTTAAGGGTATAAAAGATTCGAAGATATGCCCGCCAAAATTGATATGGCTGAAAAGTACAGTAACTGGGTCGGTCAGACTCGTCCCGATAGCTAACATAGAAAAGGTGAAATAATGGCAACTTTAAAAGACCACCAGAACGCAATGGTAGACCTATTAGCCAACGGCAGCGCTATACCGGCTTCTGCGGCGCGTTTGGCCCACGCCCTACACGATGTATTGGGTTTACTGCTGGAACGCGATAGCGGGCCACGCAGACACGTTGGTGGCTTCGTTGCTCATACTAAGTCATACGTTCAACTGGCTGCCGATTTGGATTCGGTAACAGACTGCCTAAAATATAAGCAATGGCATGCCAACGAGTTAGATTTGGAGTTAGACGCGTTAAAAGAGGCTTACAAAGGGCTGCGCGCCGAGTTGGCAAACGTAACCAACCAACGTGACGCGTACAAAGCGCGCTGTGAATCGTTAGAGGCGGACGCATTTGACCTAGAAGTTACGCGGGCGGCACTAAAGGAATTGCAAGACGCGGTAGCGTTAGAAGGGATATGCTCGACTAATTACTACTTCGCGCCCGCGACAAATGACGCTAGCAAAGCTGTGGATTGACGGCTATTGCCACTACTTGGGCGTGTTCGAGTCAAAGGCCAGAGCAACGGCAGCAATCAAGTTGCATAAGCTTTGGCTCGAACGCGGCTACACAGAGATACCGAAAGGTAACGGGTACAAGTACAGATACGGGGGATAGGAACAATGGCTGAATGCAAACACGTAACCGCAAAGCGTCTGCCGGTGCGCCAGCTTAAGCCCGGACAAATCATCACGGGGCTGATGTTCGATGATTTCAGAATCCAATCTATTGACTATCACAGCGACGACGTTACCTTGAGATTACAGCGGGCGCGTGAACCGGCCAGCTTAAACATTGCTAAAACGTGTCTCATGTTAAACGTATCGGACAACCTAGATATGCTATTTTCGGTACTAATAGATTAGTATTTGTTAACTTTTGCCCGACCTCACGCTATGCTATCAGCACAAACGGCAACTAAACGCAATGAGGACGGCATGAGTAATGGGTACATTTGATAAATTTCTGGATAACATAGGCTGGTTTTTTGCCGGCCTTATTGGGGCGCTGGTGGCCGCGCCATTCCACGAAGACAAGACGCTAAAAGGTCGTCTGTGGTTTGTGTGTAGTGGTGCCGCCTGCGCGTATTTCCTTACGGGCTTCTGGGCTTGGGCTTATGAGATTCCAGAAGGTCTAACCGGGGCTATCGGTTTCATGGTCGGCGCGTTCGGCGGTTCTTTCGTCGCAACTGTCATTAAGAAATTGCAGAACGCAGACTTAGGAGCGCTAATCGATATCCTTAAAGATAAGTTTAAGGGGAAGCCATGAGTGCATTCGCAATCAATCTGGTTGCCGTTGTAGGCATATTTATTTGGGCCTCTTGGTGCGTCATATACCACGGGGTTAAAGACGGTCTAGTGGGAAAGCTACTATTCGCGTGCGTCGCCATATCTGCTTTAGCTATCATCATCCATTCGTTAACGGGTCATTATGAGGCCCGCCCATTCATCACAATGAACGTATGTATTGCTATGGTCGGGGTGCGCCACGTATTTATTAACCTGCATAAACAATACTGCGATAAACTAAGGAAACAGAATCATGAGAAACATCTCTGACAACGGCCTACACTTCTCGGCTGCGTGGGAGCAATTCAGAGGTCGAGCGTACAAGGCCACACCAAACGAGAAGTACTGGACAATTGGTTACGGCAGCTACGGCCAGCAAGTAACGCCAGATATGAACATCACCGAAGGCCAAGCGCTCATCCTGCTTAACAAAGATATGAAGACCGCCGTTACTGCCGTTCGAGCTGTAGCGCATCCGGGGCTAACCCAAGGGCAGTTTGATGCCGTATGCGACTTGGTGTTTAACGCGGGTGTCGGTGTTATCGCTGCAAGCACAGGCACGGGCCGAGCATTGCGCGCTGGAGACACGGCAACACTACGAGCTAAGTTGGCGCTATTCATCAATCAGAACGGTAAACCAGTGTTAGGACTTCGCCGCCGTGTTGCGGGACGCCTCGCATTATTCGACGGTAAATCGTGGCAAGAAGCAGAAAAGATTGGACGCGCGGTTAATTAGCGCTATATTAAATATGTGGCGAATTGCAGACCCTCTAGAGTCAAGCCGAAGATTAGCACCGGCCGCCACACCCAATCAGGAACTTACCCGACAAAGTATTTCCTAACGGAGGTGATTCTTTTATCTCCCACTGCAAGCGGTCAGCAGAGCGAAAGCCCTAGATTAAATATCTGGGGCTTTTTTTTTATCTCAGCTATTGCATTCCTAGAATTACTATCCTATTATTCACTCAAGCCATACAACATAGGGGTTTAGGAAAATGATAGGTAAAGGCCAAGCAACATACTTACAGACACTGATTAGCCAGTACGCCGAAGCGCGAGCGGACGCGTATTGGTTTGCAGATCATCAATACAACGGAAAGATGGTGGCTGTCGCCGAAGCGCAAGAGAAAGAAGCCAAGCGCAAACTAGATAACTACATCGCCAAGTTAACGGAGACAGGCAAATGATTATGTTAAGAACACCAAAAGAACTGGCTTTAAAGTTTGCTTCGATGAAGTGGGGCGATGGTTTAGCTAAGCTACAAGTGACTGCGAACGAAGCGCATGAACTAGGAAAAGCGTTTATTGAGTTAGAAGAGGCTTATGCCACGCTCGCGGAACGCTACGATTTAGACGTTAACCCAGAGGGTAAATGATTATGGATAACTACAACTACCACGACGCGGGCACGACACTGAACGCGCCTAAGTACCCACGTCCGTACGACGCACCGAGCAGAGAAGAACTGTTAGCGCGTAACTCATTCGGCAGCGTGAACGACAATAAGCACTTAGATAAGTTGCTTGGCCGAACAAATCAGGCTGCCGTTAAAGCGCGGGCCGCAGTCCTTGAAGCACAGTTACGTGAAACACTGGAGCTATTGAAATGACTGACGCCGAATACGAAAAACTGTGTGTAGACTCTGCGCGCAAGACCGCAAAGGAAGTTGCCGCCGGAGCCGTAAAGAACTTAGACGAGAAAATCAAGGACGCGGAGAAGGCATTGCAGCAGCTACAGGAGGCGCGCCGCGAGCTGGTGAACCGGTACGATTTGAACCGTTGTGACCATGTGTGGGGGTTAAAAGCGGGACAATCCGGTAATTTCGCGTCGTATTGTTGCACTAAGTGTGGGGTTATTTTCGCATGAGCAAAGTAACTAAAGAATCGTTAATGAAACGAATTGCATCAATTGACGCTACCGAGCGCGCCGTTGGGCTGTCTTTACAAGCCGAATACAACAGGGAAGTGTATCGCATGTTATTGCAATTAATGGATAGCTACGCGGAATTACAAGAGCGTTATGATTTAGACGTAAATCCAGAGGGAAAATGATAACCAGTATCCCAGAGCTAATCGTTAAACACGGCAGCATTGCCAACGCCTGTCGGGAGACGGGCATTAACGAACTGACGATAGGCAAGTATCGCGACGATGTAATGTGCGAACGCCATATAATCTATAACGGGCGCTTAATGACCCACTATGTTAAATCACCTGTGCTTTACACCAAGCGCGGCATAACCAGAACGGATAGACGTAAATCTTATGAATAAATATGATGAACGGGAATACTTAGACGCACTGGTCACAATCGAGCTGGCGGCTAAGTTGGCCGAGATTGACAAGCGCCCAGTGAACAAAGCGATTCGTGCGTGTTGGTCTGCTATCCGCTGCCGTATTAATAACGACCTTAACCGTAAGATATTCGACGGTGTAGTCAAACAATTCATGCCACACGGCGCGCTGTGTATGTTGCGCCGACAATTAGATGAACTAGCGTAAGGAAATAGATAATGTTAATAATCGCAAATCTTAAATTGCAGCTAAGTGAAGATGAAATTATTGATGTAGTCACGTTCACACAGGACGAGGGAGGCCACCTAGAAGTAGCCGCAAACGACACGGACGGATTAGAAGCCGCGCTAACGAAACTAGAAGAACTATGCGCCGCTGTGCGCTCTAAACTATAACTAAACCCTACCGGCCCGCCTCTGTGCGGGCTTCTTTTTGCTATTCGCATACTACAACGATATAATCCTTTAAAGATGCGCAGAGCGCGTCCTGTGCGTTATGATGGTCATAACCGCAGATACGAGAGGATTACCATTCATGAAAATCGGCAAGGCTAAGCCAAAAGGTATCGCCGGTTACACCCCGCCGCGAAAGAAAGGCGACCCTAAACGCGACGATTACACATGGGGCTACCCGACTAAATACCGCGAGGAATACTGCCAATCTATCGTTGAATACTTCGACCGCGACGCGTGGGAAATTGTAACCGATATGAAAGGCACGCCAAAGGTTATGCCTAAACATAACGTCCCTACATTCGCACGCTGGGCACGTTCACTAGGTATCGCACACCGCACCGCGCTTTTATGGGTTGATAAATACCCAGAATTCGCCGCCGCGTATGCAGAAGCCAAAGAGCTACAAAAATCATTCTTAATTGAGGCCGGCCTAACACACGGCAGCGGCGGGTTCGCTATGTTCATGCTTAAATGTACTCACGGCATGGTTGAGCCTAAAGCAGAACCGGAAGAAGAAAACAAACCTATAGAAATACGGATAGTTAAAGCCGTAAAACCGGGGTCTGAATGATGGACGTGCCGTTAACCGACCCGCAAATTGATTTCGTGTTCAGCGAGAAGCCGCACCCGGCAATCGTTGCGGGATTGGGCGCGGGTAAGTCGCGAGCGGCCACAATGCGACTAATACTTCTAATGATGCGCAACCCGGGAATAAACACGCTGTATACAATGCCTACGTATGACCTGCTTAAGTTGCGAGCTATCCCAGGAGTCATTGACGACCTAAACATGTTAGGTTTGAAGTATTCTTTGAATAAATCCGATTATGCCATTGTGGTAAAAAATCTAGGCACAATGTTTTTTCGCTCGTACGACAACCCCAACCGGCTAATTGCGTTCGAAGTAGCGCATTCTGTGGCGGATGAGTTGGACGTTTTAACTAAAGAGCAAGCTAATTTAGTATGGCGTAAGATATCGGAACGAACGCGACAACCTAGCTTAGTTCCTAACTCAATCGCGGCGGTTACAACACCAGACCAAGGATTCTCGGGGTTCGTCTATGACAGGTGGGTAACGAGGGCCGATGAATCTACCGAGCTGATTAAAGCTTCTACATTATCTAATCCATATTTGCCAGACGGCTACGTAGACCAAATTCGAGCTAACTACGACTCTGCGCTAGCGGATATGTACATTAATGGTGAATTTGTCAGCCTTACCGCTAACAAGGTGTACCACTATTTTAGCCGAACCACCCACGGCAGCGATAAGACGTTTAAGCGCGGTGATAGATTACATATCGGGTTAGACTTTAACATAGGCGGATGTTGCGCGGTCGTGTTTACCCTAGACGACGGCCCTGTTGCCGTTGATGAGTTTGTAAGTCACGATACACGCGATTTCATAAATAACGTAGTTTCTAGGTACGCAGGGTGTGATGTTACTATTTACCCTGACGCCTCGGGGCGTTCAGGGCACACCAACGCCACTATATCGGATATAGGGCTACTAGAACAAGCAGGGCTGCGAGTAGAGGCCCCCAGTAAAAATCCATATGTAAGAGACAGGGTTAACGCTGTTAACTCGTTATTATCCCACGGAAAACTCGCAGTAAACGGTGATAAATGCCCGAAGTTAACGCAAGCGTTAGAAACGCAAGGGTATAATGATAAGGGGGAGCCTGAGAAGTTCACCACGCACCCCGCTATTGATGACTGGAATGATAGTTTAGGGTACTGTATCCACAGATTGTTCCCTGTTAATCGCCCTGTGGTGAATATCCCTGTAAGTTTTGCACTTTAACCGGAGGCCATGACATGGCAACTGCAAATATTAATGCTGGTCAAGGCCAGAACGTAAAGACAAAGCACCGCGGCTATGATGCCAACTTTGAGAAGTGGCGCAAGGTGCGCCATGCGCTAGCGGGCGACTTAAAATCATACCTGCGAGACGTTGGCCGCAACGAACCTGACCGTGTATTCGGGGCAGCCCGCCAAAAAGAGTACGAAGAAGGCGCAGTGTGCTACAACTTCACCAAGCGCACACTATCAGGGATGGTCGGCAGCGTGATGCGTAAAGACCCCGAGCAGATTATCCCCGATTCTATGGAATACCTGTTAACCAACTGCGACGGTTCCGGCGTCGGCTTGTGGCAACACGCGCAAGACACATTGATGGAGATTGACTCTATCGGTCGTGGCGGCTTGCTGGTGGATGCGCCGAACGTAGAAGTTGCGACGATGGCCGAGCAGAACGAAGGTCTGTTGAATCCTACTATCGCGTTCTATACGGCAGAAAATATTATCAACTGGCGTCTGGAGCGTTTCGGTGCGGTTAACCGCGTCGTGATGATTGTATTACGCGAAGAATACGAGTATTTCACCGGTACGGACGAGTTTAGCCCTAACTACGGCGAGCAGTACCGCGTTCTAGATTTAGTCGAAGGCAAGTACCGCCAACGCCTGTATAAGTTCGACTCTAAAGGCGCTATGCAGTCAGACGGCTTTATTGAGATTTTCCCGCAACTCGGTGGAGTGCCAACAGGCATTATCCCATTCGCGTTCATCGGTGCGGGTAATAACGACGCCACGCCGGACGATGCGCCATTGCTGCCGTTGGCCGAATTGAACATAGGCCATTTCCGCAATAGTGCAGATAACGAAGAATCTAGCTTTGTAGTCGGGCAACCTACGCTATTCATCGCGCCGGGCGAAAACATGTCTCTGCAAACATTCGTAGAGGCTAACCCGAACGGGGTTAAGATGGGTTCACGCACAGGGCATAACGTAGGTGCCGGCGGTAGTGCGTTCTTAGTGCAGGCAGACGCTAACAACTTAGCCAAAGAGAACATGGCGGATAAAGAGAAGCAAGCTATCCAAATTGGCGCACAGCTAATCACGCCAACGACACAGATTACGGCAGAGTCGGCACGACTACAGCGCGGCGCGGACACATCCGTTATGGCGACAATCGCGCGTAACGTTAGTTCGGCCTACACCGACGCGTTGAAGTGGGTAGCGGGGATGTTGAACCAAGGCGACCAAGAAATTGAGTTCAAATTGAATATGGACTTCTTCTTAACGCCTATGACCGCGCAAGACCGCGCCGCATGGATGGCCGACATTAACGCAGGGCTACTACCAGCAACAGCGTATTTCTCGGCACTGCGTAAAGCTGGGGTAACTGACTGGACCGACGAGCAAATAGAGGAAGCAGTAGCCAATCAGCCGTTGCCGAGTGCTACGACGGTAACTGGCGAAATTCCTGTGCAACCAGTAGAGCAAGTTACAAGATAATATAATTAGGTTAATATAAAAGGGCGGCTTAGGTCGCCCTTACTTTTAGGCGGAAACCATGAGCATAATTCAATCATTCATTAGCCATCAAATATGGCTGCAACAAAACGCATCTCACGAGGTGAACGAGTTAGCGCCGTTCATCCAGCAAATGCGCGACGAGGTTAAAAAGAAAGTGCGAGCGTTCGGTGACGACAGTCGCACACGGCAGAACTTAGAGAAGTTGCTCAAAGACCTTAACGCGATTATGTCAGGTATCACAGGCGACTGGGAAACTAAGTTAACAGAAGACCTGCAAGCATTAGCTAAGTACGAAGCGGATTGGGTAGCTAAGACGTTACAAGTTGCCGTTAAAACTGAATTCGTCACGCCGTCGCCTGAGCAGGTCTGGTCAGCAATTAAGTTTAACCCGTTAGACTTAGACCATAAGCCCGCAGATTTTATTGCGCTTATGTCTGGTTGGGGCGTGAACGAAGTTAACCGCTTGGTCATGGGTGTTAAGTCCGGCTTTGTTCAAGGTCTTACTACACGCCAGATTATTCAGAACGTTGTTGGGGTCGGTGGCCTAGCTGACGTATCGCAGCGCAATGCGGCAACCGTAGTTAGAACGGCACTTAACCACGTTTCCACCGAAGCGCGGGAAATGGTCTATAAGAAGAATAGCGACATTGTTAAAGAGTACGAAATTGTCGCAACGCTAGACAGCCGCACTTCTACAATCTGCCGATTCTATGACGGCCAGAAATACGAAGTAGGTAAAGGACCGTTACCGCCGTTTCACCCGAATTGCCGTACAACGACCGCGCCGGTTCTTAGCTCAGAGTTCGACTTCTTGGACGCCGGCGCGAAACGTGCGGCGCGCGGAGCCGATGGTGGTGAACAGGTTAACGCAAACACAACATACTACGAATTCTTGAAACAACAGCCGGCTTGGTTCCAAGATAAGGCATTAGGCCAAGTTCGTGGTAGTATCTTCCGTAACGCGGGAATGACTACAGAGGAATTCCGCAAAGCATCGATGGACGGCTTCGGTCGCCCGCTTACACTGAAAGAAATGGCCGAAACCGATAAACGAGTGGCCGAATACCTAGAGGGCAAATAATGTCTGGATTCTTTTTAGTAACTGACGTACCGAACCGCCGCGTTGTTCAATACAAACGAGTAACTGGCGTGCATGAGGGTACGGTATTTATCTCGGACGAAAGCGTATTAGGTGCGCCGGTTGATGAAATGCCGTTTGCGGATAAGACGGGTATTGCCCTAGCTTCTGCCGGTGTTCTGTTCGAAGTTCAGTACCTACCGGACGCAGGGGACGTGTATTTCGCTACACAGCCGGAAGACGCCAAAGCGGGCAATACACTTACGGCAACCGCCAAAGGAGGCCGCGCGCCGTACGTGTATATCTGGTACAAAGACGACAAGCAAGTGGTTAACGTACCCGAAGTAGCAGGACAGTTAGTCGCGTCTGAGGTAGGGCAATACTGGTGCGTAGCTCAAGACGCCATCGGTGACGAAGCGGTTTCGAAAGCCGTGACTGTAAAGTAACAAAACAAAACAAAGCCCCTTAATTGGGGCTTTTTAATACCCACCGTCATTAGCCATGCTAATATCGCTATTAGAAGAACTTATAATAAGCAAAAACGCTAATAGTGCAGACGTAATTAGAATCTCTTATACTGTGTAAAAAGTAGCCAGTTATAAGTTTTATTAATTGGCGTAGTCTTGCCACGTTTTTGTATAATGCCCTTGACCTATTACACACTAAGCTACGCGTCGATTCGGAGAATCGCAGCGCAACGCATTGGAGCGGGCGATAAGCCAGAGCGACATACGCGTTAAGCGTCAGTACGCAAGCACCGGCCAAACAGACATCGGGGACGCTCTATCTAGCTTTCGCTATATCTGCTAAAATATTCAGGGATAAATAAAAGGGGTCCTCCCTTCAATGACTTACGGCAGCTTGATTCTTAGTTTGTTGCCGTATTGAATCGGGGTAGGGATTCGCTTTAGGCTGCTCCCTACTCATTCGAAGGGGTTGGAGAAACAATGAATCTACGAACACTAGCGGTTGTTGCGGTTATATCTTTTCTGTCTGCTTACGCCTACGGGGTTATCCAATATAATATTGGGTGGCAAGCAGGTGTCGCCGACTTAAAATACAAAATGGTAAAAGAGGCGCAAGCCAAATTAGCCAAGCAAGTACAACGGCAGCAATCGAATGACCAGAAAGCCACCGATGCCGACCAACAAGGCACCGCTAAAACGGTGACTATTACGCGGGATGTAATTAAGTATGTTAAAACTCCTAATCGTACCGTTTGTGAGTTTGACCCTGTTCGGGTGTCAATCAAGTCCGCCTCCGTTGACAATGCCAACAATATCGCCGGATTTGATGGTGAAGCCGTGCCAGCTAAACCCACCAGCAAGTAACGCGGACGAAGATTTAGCAATCGACGTGCAAAACAACGAATGTGTTCGTAAATTGCGTTTGCAGGTGTACCGGTTACAAGGTTGGATTACTAACGTGTTAGAATAATTTGCTTGTCGTACAAGATTAATTTATTCTTATATTAACGAATGGGGTGGCCCCGTTCCAAATCGTCCAGAGGACACAACGAAATGACTGATGAAGTAACTACAACTACACAGACACCAGCCGAAGAAACCACGGCTAAGACCTACAGCGAAGCGGAAGTAGCTGAACTGGTAGCAGGTCTGAAAAAGAATAACGAAGCGTTGCTATCCGAGAAGAAAGAAGCAGCGCGCATTGCTAAAGAAGCGAAAGACGCACAACTTATTGCAGACCAAGAAGCGGCTAAGAAGTCCGGCGACCTAGAGAGCTTAGAGAAAAGCCTCAAAGGTATCCATGGCAAAGAACTGGCCGAGCGCGATAGTCGTCTGGGTAAGTTGTCCGAGCGCATCTTAGGTGCAGAACGTAAATCAGTTGTTTCGTCTTTGTCTAATCTGTTGATTGATGAAAGCGCATCAGAAATCATCGGCATGATGGTTAAAACCGAGTTCGACGGAGACGAAGTAGTTACTAAATTTGTCGGCGCAGACGGCAACGTAATCACTACTGACCCTGAGCAGTTCAAGAAGTACCTGAAAGAACACAAAGCATTTTCGCATCTGCTTAAAGCAGACGCATCTACCGGCGGCGGGGCTGGCGGTAATAAGAATCCCAACGGCGGAGCCGGCGCAGGGGTTGACGCAATTCAACAGCGGCTTAACGCTAAATTCAATAAAAGAGGCTAGTAAAACATGGCATTATCAAACATGCAGGTGTATAACGACGAAATCGTAGGCACCACTACCGAGCTGTTGGGGCAGAAAACCGACGTATTTAACGCCGCTTCCGGTGGGGCTATCGTCCTGTCTTCTACCGCTTGGCGCGGTGACTTCTCCAAAGAATCTTTCTTCAACCAGATTGCATCGGCCAAGCGTCGTGTTGACCGCTACGCAGCTATCGCGACTCAGGCACCTACCGCACTTACTCAGGGTGAGCACGTAGGTGTTAAAGTTGCCGGTGGTTTCGGCCCTGTTCTGTTCGAACCTTCACAAATGACTTGGCTGAACGAAGACCCAGCTTCGGCAATCCGCGCAATCTCCGAAGGCTTTGCGGACGCATTACTGGCCGACCAGCTTAACACTTCTGTAGGTGCAGCCGTTGCCGCGGTATCAGGTCAAGCAGCATTGGTTAACGACGTTTCCGCTTCTGCGGGTCTGACCCTTAACGCGCTGAACAACAGCCACGCTAAATTTGGCGACCAGTCCCAACTGTTGGTTACTGATGTTATGACCGGCGCGGCTTGGCATAAGCTGGTGGATAAAGCGCTAACCAACTCTAGCCAGTTGTTCGCATCTGGTAACGTGATGGTCGTTGACGTTCTTGGCAAGCGCTACGTAATTTCAGACATTCCGGCATTGTATGAAGCTGGTTCACCTAATAAGTCTAAGGTTCTGTCTGTAACCGCAAGCGGCATTATCGTTGACAACACCAGCGACATTATCGCTAACATGGATACCTCAAACGGCAACACCCGTATCCAGACCACTTGGCAGGCAGATTACAGCTTCGGGTTGAAATTGAAGGGTTATTCTTGGGATGTTACTAACGGCGGTAAATCACCAATCGATAGCGAACTGTTCACCGCGTCCAACTGGGACAAAGCAGTAGCAGAGAACAAACATACTCTGGGTACTCTGGCAATTGTTGACGCCGACCAGTAATATGTAAGTTGTCTAACACGAAGGGGGCTTAGGCCCCCTTTTTACCAGAGGGTCTAATATGAATTTTAGCGAAGCATTAATAGCTGTAAAAAAAATGGCTCAAAAATACAACGTTCTGGCTGGAATGGTGCCGGACAATTTGTCATCAAAGCCGGCGGTTATGTTGTAGACGAAGCGCGCCCCGGCTCTGATTACGCTAAGGCCGGTATTATTGGGGTATTCGCCATACATCCGCATCTTGATTTGAAAAATGCACAAGGCCACATGCAACCGGGCTGGGCACCTTCTCAGGGTGATTTGTTCGCCGAAGATTGGGAGATTTTATAATATGACCGCCGAAGAAAACGCAATCCGTGAATTAGAGCGAAAGGCATTGGCTGAACTTATAGGTGATAAGACGGCTATCAAAAAAGAATTAGAAATCAAATACGTTGAGATGCCAATCAGCATCGAACAAAAGAAAGAATATAACTCGCAAGGTTTCCGCGTTATCGACGCTAAGTTTGCGCCAGAAGGTCACAACGCCGAACCGGAAGTTAAAGAAGCACCCGCGCGCCGTCGTCGCCGCCGTAATGTGGAAGAAGACGAGGAATAAAACATGCCCTTAATCGTAGAGGTTGGCAGCATAGTACCGGGCGCGGATTCATATATTAATCTGGTAGACGCTCGCACCTTTGCGGCTAAGTACGGTCTAGTACTACCGACGGACGACGACGAAGCCGAAGCCGCTCTACGTAACGGCGCGGTATACGTCGGATTGCAAGAACCTAACATGTGCGGTTCCCGCGTATCGGCTAGCCAATCATTAGCGTACCCGCGCCAAGGCGTATCGCTGTACGGTTTCCCTGTACTGTCTACCGCAATCCCTTCTCAGATTATCCAAGCGCAAGTTATCGCTGCCGTAGAGTATGGCGTCGGCGCAGATGTTCGCGGTTCTTCGGACGGTCGCGCTACGTCTATGGAGCGTGTAGAGGGCGCGGTGACGGTACAGTATTTCAATAACGGTGAAACAGGTAATACTACAACCATCACGGCAGCTATCGACGCACTACGCCCGCTGTTGTGCGGTATGAATAATGGCTTCCAGTTTAACGTATATCGAGGTTAAACATGGCTTTAACTAAACCAGAGATGTTTGCATCCATCGGTGAAAATTTCCCCGATAACGACACTGGACAAATCACACCTAGTAATTTAAGAACCGTAACAACTCAACTGGCCGACGCCATGCTATACGCAGCGGCTGGAATTAAAGAAGTTGAGATTTTGCGCGCCGCGTCTACTGTAGCCCAAGCACCAACAGCAGTAGATACGCCATTACAATTAACTTTCGGTGGCGCGCAGGGTTCAATCGCTAACCCTGTAATGATTAACGCGGCGGGTCTTGTTACGTTCAACATCGCCGGAAATTACGCGGTTAGAATAAAATTACAGAACGGTCGTACCGGCGCTAGCGGAACTTCTATTTTATTATCCCGTATCCTATTAAACGGTACACAGATTGGTTCCCCCGCCGCCGCTAAAATAACGCAAGCCGAATCTATTTTCGCCACGGATTCGCGCATGGTAGTTAACGTTACGGCGGGGCAAACTTTCTCTGTACAGATTATGCGGGATAGCGCTGGCGCTAACTTCGGCGGGGTATATCCTCAAGCGGCCACGGTTACGGCGTGGGGTGCGGCGCCGTCGGCTTTATTAGTCGTTTCTCGACTGGAGCCAGTGACATGAGTACAGCCTTCAGTCGTAGAATGCGGGATAAGGTAGCGACCAAACTGCTAACCAAATACGGCAGCACAGTATCATTGGTTCGCGCGGGGGCTAAGGTCTGGAATCCAACACTGGGCGAATATGAATGGCAATCAGATACGACGCTGCCATTGAAAGCGGTTCCTGTGCCAATCAATATCGCGCTAGTAAACGGAACTACTATTCAAGCCGGCGACATGATGGTTAAAGCAGACTACAGCGTTATGCCAAAGATGGAAGACAAAGTAGACTTCAACGGCGCGCGGTGGTCTATTGTCGGGCTAGAACGCAAGCAGGTTAACGACGACGTTGTGGCGTGGTTTATTCAGGTGCGTAAATAATGGGTAGCTTCTCGCTGGATGTATCTAAGTTTGTCACTAAGGCTAACAAGAACGTCGAGAAGGTCGTTCGTTCGGTATCAATTAAGTTATTCAGCGCTATTATTAAAGCAAGCCCCGTTGATACGGGGCGATTCCGTATGAACTGGCAAACATCCGGTACAGAAGAACGAACCGGACTTGTGGCAGGGGTTGACCCAACCGGCGTAGCTACCATAAATAGTGCAACGACGTTTATAACGAATGCGCCAACTGCTAGACAGTTTACCTTAACTAATAACCTGCCATATGCCAACGTGATAGAATACGGTGGATACCCCGGCGACGGACCAAATACAACAGGCGGTTATTCAAAACAAGCGCCGCAAGGAGTAGTCCGCGTAAACGTGATGAGGTTTCAATCTCTGATTAACGAAGAAGCAGCTAAGGTGCGCTAATGGGATACTTTGAAGACCTGACAAAAGCGTTCGATAATCCGCTGATAGCCTTCGGCAGCGCTAATAACATTGCCGTGGCCTTAGAGAACATCGACGCGCCTACGAGCGTTAACACGCCGTATTTAGCCAGTTTCATGTTATTATCAGATACGGAACAGGCGGATTTATTCTGGACGGAGCAACGCGCAGGCGTTTACCAGATAGATATTAACTACGCTTCGACCAAAGGCAGCGCGCCAATTAATAAAATGGCAGACTTAATTAACGTAGCGTTCAAGGCCGGGAACACCTTCCAACAAAACGCTATTTGCGCTGAGGTACTGTCGGTAGACCTAAGCCAGTTACGGGTAGAAAACGGCTGGGCCACACGCTCACTATCAATCAATTTCATTGCATTTACTGCGAGGTTATAAAATGGCACTGCAACCATACAAGGGCGCGAACACCGCGCAGTTTTATGTGTTAGAAACAACCCCGGGCGTTACGCCTACTTCTCCTAGCTGGTCGCCGCTGCGCAACACTGGCGGCGTTCCTGCAGTAACGCGCGACGCTTTAGTCTCTAACGAGCTAGACGGCAGCCGCGAAACGTCCTCTATCCGTACCGGTAACAAACAGGTTACGGGTGAATACGCTATCGAATTGAGCGCAGCTAGCCAAGACGAATTACTGGCCGGCGCAATGACCAGCTCCTGGGTCGCAGGTTCTACTGAAACGGGGCTGTCTGTGACCGTCGTTGCGTCAGCTAAGACCTTCACCCGCGCCACCGGTTCCTACATTACCGACGGCGTGGAAGTTGGTGCGCTGGTTCGTTTCCCTGGCTTAACCGGCGAGAACGCTAAACCGTTTATTGCTACCGCCGTAACCGCGACCGTCGTAACCGGTGCAGGCATCCAAGCTACGTTAACCGACGAAGCCGCCGTAACAACAGATTTAGTTATCGCGGATTCACTATCCACAGGCAACCTGTGTAAAACCTACTCAATCCTGACGTGGTTCAAAGGTCGTTGTGGCGGCGCAGACAGTTTCGTAGTAACCCGCGGCGTTGAGTTCTCCGGCTTCACTATCGAGCAGGCTGTTAACGCGATGGTTACTGGTAGTTTCCCGTTCATCGGCTTGAATCAGGAAATTTTATCCGCAGCCCCATCCGGTTCAACGTTTACGGTTAACTTTGATGCGGAACCTTTCGCGAGTGTGGACGTTGCCGCGTTCGACGGCACCGCACCGCTTAAGTTGATTGATACGTTTACCATCACCAACGATAACGCCGCGTCTGCGCAATTCGAGCTAGGTAACTCCAGCGTTGCATTCGTAGAACGCGGTCGCGCGACTAACACCTTCTCACTGGCGGGTAAGCTGTACGATACTGTGCTGTTGAATAAGTTCTTGAATGAAACCGTGGTAGAGTTAACATCTATCTTGGCAGGGCCAGACGGCGCTATGTCGTTTACGTTGAAGCGCGCACAGATTACGGCAGCCACTCCAGAGATTGGCGGCCCTGAATCGGTAACGTTGTCAATCGAAGGGCAGGCAACCGGTAACAGTACGTTGTCGTCTATCGTGATTCAACGTATCGCATACCCATAAAAACGAAAAGGCCCCGAAAGGGGCCTAATCTATTTTTCAATAACTCGTAAAAATGTGTCCTCTGTTCTTTTCTCAATGTTACCCCGCAGAGTTCTAGCCCCATGCAAGCTATCGCAGTAGCCTATAGTAACCCACCAAAAATACCCAACGCGTTTTTGTACCACATATTTACGCAATATACCCACATGTAGGAATTCAGTTTCTACTAGTGATATTCGGTATCTCATGTTTAAATTCATCCTTTAGTTCACGCGCAACACGCCAAATAGTCCAATACGAATTTATCAGCGCGTCTTTATATTTGCCGTTTTCGTCTAGGTCGAAACGGACGGGATAAGCTGACAAAAATACTATTTCTCTTTCGAACAATTTACGCTCATTCATTTCTATTTATCCCCGTAAGCGAAGCCCATCGCCACCATATTAACCGCAGTTGTTGAACCTAGGAGGCCGACGCTATCCGTAGTACGTTCGGCAGCGTCACCCAAAGTCTGCGCACCGGCGTGTAAAACGTTAGTAACGTCTAAACCTTGCTCGCGAAGATTTACGCCGACTTTACAGGCTTCGACCAGCACGCGGACGTTATCAGCCATATCCGCTTTGCTACCTTTTATCCCTGATACCGATTGAAATTGCGCGGAGGCTGTTTCTCCTATCTTTTGGCAAGAAGCCGCGCCAGCCGTACCAACATAAGAACATCCAATAAAAGCGGTTAATACGATTGCAATACCGGTAATACGTTTCATTTTAATTTCCTTGTCTATGTGATACCCGGCGTGTCCGGTTGATGTGAATAATAGTATTGTATTAATTTGAGTAATGCAAGCCCTGTGATAGAATAATTTTGCGGCTAGGTTCGCAACCGAAAAACAGGTGGTTCCTGTCGCCGCTTTAACTAAACCTTTAACCTACTAACCGAAGGACGCAACAATGAAACTTAGTGATTTCTATTTCGAAGACAAAGCCCAAATTGGCAACCATATGCCTATCTTGCTGCCGGATGGTACTGATTCTGGCGAATGGCTTAACGTAGTTAGCCCGGACGCGGACGCCGCCGTTAAAGCTGGCCGTGCGTTTATCTTTGCGTATCGTGCGAAAGTAGCCGAGCTAAAGCCGCTAGAAAACAAATGTAAAAAGGCTAAAGACTATCTTGAATATAATGAAGTCATGAACGCCGCTTGTGCAGACCTTAACCGTACATTAGCCGCCGAGGTCGTTAATGGCTGGAGTTTTGACGAGCCATTTACCAAAGAAGCGCTAACCGGCTTGCTCGACCAATATCGCGCGTTAGGTTCGGCTGTAGCTAAATTTCACAACGACCAGCGCAACACCTTGCAGGAAAAGTAACCGCGCTGTATGAATTCGCTTCGTGGCAATTAGTGGCTAAACACAAACGGCAGAAATTCGACAGTATAGCCGACGGCCACGAAGCGGCACTAATCGCAATGGGTGTAATCGACGAGTCGCACCGTGCAGCGCAACAGACAGGGCCTGAATGCCCGCTTGAATTCCTCTCCACCTTCGAAAAGTATCGTGAACTTAAATTCTCCCGCCGAGTTACAGACGATGAAATTAAACTTTATGCACGCGAGATGCTTAACTGGCAAGATTTGGTAGCGTACCGTGACATAACAGGCCAGAATATAACCATGTATGAGGTAGATTTAATCATGGGCATAGACGCCATATTTGAGGGTAGAGACGATGGCTGATGTAGCTAATCTAGTCGTAAGAGTAAACAGCGTTGGGGTGGAAAAGACTACCGCAGGGCTGAAAGGTATCGCCCAAGCTGCCGTGGGGGTAACTGCGGCGCTGGTAAGCTTAGATACGGCCACGCAGGTATTTAAGGCGCTGGTAGCGACGCAGCGAAACTTTGACAAGCTTAATTCAAGCCTAATCACCGTTACCGGTAGCGCCGATAACGCCGCGAAAGCATTTAACGTCCTGCAACAGTTCGCCAAAGAAACGCCGTACGGTTTAGACCAAGCGGTCGAAGGTTTCACTAAACTGGTGGCGCTAGGACTTAACCCAAGCAAAGAGGCGCTAATCTCGTACGGCAACACCGCCTCGGCTATGGGTAAAGACCTAAACCAGATGATTGAAGCCGTCGCCGATGCCGCTACGGGCGAATTCGAACGACTGAAAGAATTCGGTATTAAGACAAGCCAGCAAGGGGATAAAGTTTCCTTCACGTTCCAAGGCGTGACGACCACTGTTAAAAAGAATTCCGAGGAAATCCAGAAGTATCTTTTAAACATTGGTAACACTAATTTTGCTGGCGCTATGGAAGTGCGTTCCAAGACTTTAGACGGCGCAATTTCTAGCTTAGAGGATACGCTAAAAGGTCTTTTCCTTAGTGTTGCGCAATCCGGCTTCGGCGACTTCCTAGCAGACCAAGCAAGAACGGCAGAGGACGCGGTTCAAGACCTAACAGACGTTATCGCATCAGGTTCGTTGGTGGACGGTATCACCGATTGGGTAGACCTCACCAACGACTCGTTTAAATTTATTTCGGATGGCCTCAACTCGCTAGCGTTAGACTTCCGCGATTCCGGCGACGACATGAAGATCACCGGCGACGACGTAACAACCTCGATTGCTGATGGCTTCCGTTCATGGCTGCCGACTGTGCAGGAAGAATTTAAGAACATCTACGCCGAATTTGCCGCAATGGGCATGCAGGCGCAAGCGGTGGGCGCGGCCATTAAAGACGCGGTAACGAGTCGCGGTTCTACAGGCATCGGTACGTATAAAGCGCTAAACTCGGCAATCGAATTAAACTTAGATTTAACCAAGACGCTTAACCGCACCGAGGCGCAGGGGATAACTGACCGGTCAATCGCGCGCCAAAAAGAGATTGAGCTGAACCGAAAAGCCTACGACGAACGCAAGGCGCAAGAAACTGATTTATCCAAGTTTGGTAAGGGTAAATCAGGCGGCAGTAGCGGCCCAGACGCCGCCGCGGAGAAAGCCGCCAAAGCCGCAGCCAAGAAAGCAGAGCAAGACCGCGCGCAGGCTCAATCTTTCTTGGAATTGGTTCAACGTACTAACGCTGACGAAATTAAAGCAATAGACGCTAAAGAACAACAGAAGCTAGCTAAAGCAAAAGAATTCTACGCCGCAGGTGCGCTGTCCCTAAAAGAGTACGAAGACGCCAAAACGCAGATAATTTTTGAGGCGGGCGCGGCACGGCAAGACGAACTAGATAAACGCGAAAAAGCACAGAAGGAGAAACAATTCTCTGCCGATAGTTTCATTGAACAGATTCAGGCGCAGAACGAAGGCGAGTTAGCGGAGATAGACCGCCAGCAAGAAGCTAAGTTAGCCAAGCTACAAAAGTTCTATGACGACGGTCTGGTGGCTGAAAAAGACTACCAGAAGGCACGAGAGGCGATTGCAGAAGACGCAGACAAGCAAAGACTCGATAGTTACACCGGAACGCTTGGCGACGTTACTAGTGCGCTTAAAACGTCATTGGGTGAGGGTAACGCGCTGTACAAAGCCGCCGCGATTACGCAGACCATTATCGAAACGTATAAGGGTGCAACGGCAGCCTATGCGTCATTGGCCACCATCCCAGTAGTTGGCCCCGCGTTAGGTATCGCCGCCGCCGCCGCAATCACGGCTGCCGGTCTTGCTAACGTTGGTAAAATTCGTTCCGCACGTGAGCAGGGCGGTAACTTAGCCGCGGGTCAGGCGTCTACGATTGCCGAACGCGGTAAAGCTGAGGTTATCATGCCGGCGGGGGCGTCGCGTGTGCGCACCGCGCAACAGATGCGCCAGATTATGGGCGAGAATCCTAGCAATTCCGGCAGCGATAGCGTTGTTATCGTTAACCAGACAACAGGGCGAATCGATAACGCGCAAACTGAACGCGACGACGAAGGGCGTTTACGTGTTATTATTAGCGAACAAGTTGCAGCTGAAATGATGGATAGTAATAGTCCGATTAGTAAATCACGCAAAGCATCACGCGGACAACCGGGGTTTTAATTTATGGGTGACTTACGTTTTCCCGCTTCGCTGAAACCAATTGTTAGCCGTGGTTACTCACAATCGCGCGGTAGCAACGTTTGGAGAAACGAAGTACAAGGGGGCGCTCCTAGGCAGGGGCGCGATACTTATTTTGAAGCCGTGCCGATTAACATTACGCTGGTGGTTTCTAGTCTCGGGCGTCAAGCGTTTCTTAGCTTCCTGAATAATATCAGTGGCGGCGCGGATTCGTTCATCATGCCAAACGACACGGGCTATGGGGCTCAAGACCATTTAGTATGGATTACTAGCAACATTAGTGACACCACACAGGACGGTAAAAACTGGGTAATCAATTTCACGGCAACCGCAGAACGTACCGCGATTCAGGAAGACACTTGCCTTACTAAGAATCTGCCAGATTTGTACGGCTGTTACGGTGATTGTTTAGGTGAGTTCCTAATCGCCTACGGTGTAGCACAAACAACGTTTCCGAGAATATGGGACCCGATGCAATGAGTATAGAATCAGTTGAGGCGGCCTACCGCCTTAAACTGGCTTCTAACCCAGAAGGCCAGTTAGATTTTGAAACGTTAGAAATAACGCATTCGCTACTTAGTAAGCGGTACTTAATCGTTGTCGGCTTAACGCCGCTCACGGCAACATTAGAAACCGGCGAGGTAGTGACGTTTGAGCCGGCGCCAATGAACGCCGTTAACGCGGCCAACAATAACGACTTAGACCAACAGTCGTCGTTTACGCTGCCGGATGTTGGCAACCAGCTCGACGATGAAATGGTGCGCATTCCGCTAGGTAATCAGGACTGGCCTGTGTTTACGTACCGCCGTTTCATTAGTACGGATTTATCCACGCCATGCGACGGACCGGTTACGTACGACTTACAGACCCTATCCCAGAGTAAAGGGGTGTTTACCGCCGAGGTTGGCGTACCGCGACTGAATGAACGCGCAACCGGTCTGTTAGCCACGCCGGAAGCCATTCCGTTGTTACGAGGTATTTTAGCGTGAATATCACAGACTATACCGGTACTCCGTACAACTTCCGTACAAATAATTGCTGGCACCATGTACGGAAGGTACGCGCGGATGTTGGGATTGACACGCCAATTTTCGACGTGCTATCCCCCACGGCAATCAATGCCGCTTTTGACAACGGCCATGCGGACCCTAGCGGCCTTGTACACGTCACAGAGCCACGCAATTACGATGCCGTGCTGATGGGTGTAAAAATTGCTGGGCGCATTGTGTGGCACGCTGGTGTATATTATGACGGTATGGTTAGCCACTGCGAGCTATCCGCGCGCCAAGTTCGATTAGAATCTCTGGCCGACGTAAAAGAACGATTTAAGGAGATAGAATTTTGGCGCTAATAATCCACTACACCCGTAACGACACTGGCAGCTTTGACACAAAGCGCTATTACGATACCCCTATGGAATTCGTCACTAAGACAATTCCTGATGGCGTACCGTTTGAAATTTAC